>Ga0182017_10000009_pt1 | contig 141733 bp, 122 predicted proteins | sample 712E3DmetaG_FD_120492 | JGI IMG/M metagenome (GOLD analysis project Ga0182017, IMG submission 120492) | Permafrost microbial communities from Stordalen Mire, Sweden - 712E3D metaG | ecosystem: Environmental > Terrestrial > Soil > Wetlands > Permafrost | place: Sweden: Stordalen | collected... | reverse complement strand
GTTGACCGTCGCGAATATCACGTTGGTGATGAACGAGCCGACCGTTACCGGCGCAAACTGCACAACCACGTTGGTTGAACCGAACCCCGGAATGCTAAACGGAGAGCCAGATAGAATCGAGAATGGCGCGCTGGATGCCGCCGTGCCGCTACTGACTGCCGTGCCACCGGTGTTGGTTACCGTGAACGTGATTTGCGCTGCCGTACCGGTGACCAGCGCGCCAAAACTGTAGCTCGGCGGGCTGACCTCGATCTGGGCAGGAGTCAGCGCCGTGATATAGTTGAGCCGGGTCTGCGTGTTGGTCCCTCCAAGACCGCTGACTGTCAGACTGACATTGTATGTGCCTGCGGCATAGGTATGACTCATGGTGGTGGCGGTCGTGTTGCTCGTCACCAAGTCCCCAAAATCCCAGAACCGATTGGTGATATTACCGGTCGAGGTGTCGGCGAACGTCACCGGCAAGGGTGCTGTGCCACCGGTCGGATCGCCGGTGAACACGGCTACTGGCGGTGGAACCGTCACGGTAAGATTGACCTTGCCTGCGGTGTTGGTGTCGATCGTATAGGCATGGTCCGACGGCGCGGTGCCGATGGTCACACCATTGTAGGTCAGCATCCCGCCGTAACTGAACAGCGTGTAAGTTCCGTTCGTGAACCCGCCGGCATCAGTGACGTTGAGCGTGCAACCCAGAGTCAGGTTGCTGGTAGTCACCGTTGGGTTGCTGTTTGTGCCCAATCCATACCACAGTGCCACCCCATTGCTTGTAACCAGCTTGTTGTTGACGGTCAGCGTGCCGCCGTTGAAGATGACGATGCTGTTTACACCATTCGTGGCCCAAAATTGGTCTGCGGTGATAGTCCCACTGTTCATCGTGAGGGTGCCACGGCGGACATCCAGTCCCCCGCTCTGAGCGGGATTGGTCACGGTCAAGTCGCCGCTGCTGAGCGTGATAAAGTTGTTGGAAGAACTTGAGTTGTACCCCACGAACAGATTGGATGACACCACCGTGCCACCGTTGGTGATCACCAGCGAGTTGCCGCGGCCGGTGTAGCCGACATAGAGGGATCTCGAGTTGGTCCACGCTGAGCCGATGCCGGTGACCAGCACGCTGTTGTTGGTGCCAGAGTCGTAGCCGATATAGCCATAGCTGTTAAACACCGTGCCGCCGTTGCTGATCACCAGCGAGTTGCCGCGGCCGTAGTCGCCGACATAGACGTAGCTCGAGTTGGTCCACACCGACCCGCTGCCACTGACCAACACGCTGTTGTTGCTACCGCCGGACTGGTAGCCAATTAAGCTGTAGGTGTTGACCACCGTGCCGCCGTTGCTAATCACCAGCGAGTTGCCACTGCCATTGTAGCCGACAGAGAGGAAGTCAGAGTTGGTCCACGCCGACCCGCTGCCGCTGACCAGTACACTGTTGTTGTTTGCAACGGAGCTGTAGCCGATTGAGCCGCTGATGCTGACCACCGCACCGCCATTGTTGATCGCCAGCGAGTTGCCGCGACTGGAGTCGCCAACATGAAGCTCGGTCGAGTTGGTCCACGCCGACCCGCCGCCACTGACCAGCACACTGTTGCTGTTTGCGCCGGAGTTGTAGCCGATATAGCTGATTTCGCCGACGCCGCTGACCACCGTGCCGCCGTTGCTGATCACCAGCGAGTTACCGCTGCCGGAGCGGCCGACTTGGAGACCGACCGAGTTGGTCCAAACTGAGCTGCTGCCGGTAACCAGCACGCTGTTGCCGTTTGCACCAACGCCGTAGCCGATATAGCCGATCTGATTGACGACCCTGCCGCCATTGCTGATCACCAGTGAGTCGACGCCGCCGGAGTCGCCGACGCGGACGTTGTAAAAATTGGCCCAGACCGACCCGATACCGGTGACCAGTACGTTATTGTTGCTGCTGCTGGTGTCGTTGCCGATATAGCCGTAGCTATTAAACGCCGTGCCGCCGCTGCTGATCACCAGCGAGTTACTGCTTGCACGCCAGCCGACATAGAGATCGGTCGAGTTGGTCCACACCGACCCGCTGCCGGTGACCAGCACGCTGTTGCTGGCGGCGTAGGTGTTCATACCTATATAGCCATCGCCATTAAACACCTTGCCGCCGTTGCTGATCACCAGCGAGTTGCCGTAACCGTAGTCGTCGCCGACATAGATGTCGCCCGAGTTGGTCCAGACCGACCCACTGCCACTGACCAACACGCTGTTGCTGTTGCCGGTCTCGTGGCCAATGAAGCCGTAGGTATTGACCACCTTGCCGCCGTTGCTGATCACCAGCGAGTTGCCGCTGCCCCAGTCACCGACATCGAGCCAGTCAGAGTTGTTCCATACCGCCCCGCTGTCAGTCACCAGCACACTGTTGCTGGTGCCGGAGTCGTAGCCGATATAGCCATGGCTGTTAAACACCTTGCCGCCGTTGCTGATCACCAGCGAATTGCCGCTGCCGTAGTATCCGACAAAGAAGATGTCGCCCGAGTTGGTCCAGACCGACCCGCTGCCACTGACCAGCACGCTGTTGTTGCTGCTCGCCACTGTGTAACCGATGTAGCTATCCCCGCTACTGGACAGCGCTCCGCTGTTAGTGACCAGCAGCGCGTCAAAGATATAGTTGTTGCCGACGACGTAGTCGCCAGCCCAGTTGCTGGTCACGCCGCTGATGGTATTGGTTTGGTAATTGGCGGTGTATTGCGCCTCGGATGATCGGGATGCTAGCACGATCCCGACGAGCAGTCCGACTTTCAGATAAGTGTGTCGCACCCGGTGCATCGCTGTCTCGGGTTGTTAATGGTCCAACCTTTTGGGGGCTGGAATCAGTGCCTCACCTAACGGCTGTTGTTACCATATCACACGTCCGCACTGACGCAAGCCAAGTGTTATCTGGTCACATTTGGGCGCCAGTTGACGCGCCGGGGCACGGAGATCGAAATGGCGGGAGTGACGTTACTTTGCGCTCCCCGACTTGCCGATCTTGGCAGTGTATAACATCGGGCGCTCGTCCACGAAGGCTTCATCACCGATCAACACGATAACCGGCATTGAGACTGACATGCCTGGATTCGGTGCGTTCGTATTAGCCAAACCATACAGCTCCCACTGCGGTTGCCATGAACCCTTCGACAGTTTGGCGCTAAATTTCCACAGCCCTGTTTTCTTGTTGTAGGCCAGTTTGCAGCTTCCAAATGCGCCCGCACCGCGCCCCTTGGCATCCAGGGTGAAAGTCACGTTTGTCGTGCCGCCGATATCCACCGCAACCAACTTGTTCGTCACGCTGAAGCCTGCGCCAAGATCAGGAATCGCGGTCAGACTGGCACTGTCTGCGTTCTGCTTTGCGAAGTTCAATTTCACCTGCATCTTGGTAATAGTCAGCGGGCAGGTGACGGCCACGGTCAAATTGGTGCTTACCGTCGCTTGCCCGTCGGAGACGGTCACACTTGCCGTGTATGGCCTGCAATTGGTGGTATAGGCATGGCTTGCGATATTCGTTGCCACCAAATCGCTGATCGCGCCGTCGCCAAATGACCATTGATAACTCAGCAGGTCGCCGTCGGCATCGAACACACCCACCGAGAACACATTCGTCTCGCCCCTCGCGACAACCGCCACATCAGCGACCTGCAACAGCGCATTGGTCACCACCGGCGGTGAAATGATTACCGGGGCGGAATTGGTGGCCGACGAAATGGCATAGACGACTTGCGTCGCCATGTTCATGTTGGCGCTGCCATCGGTGGCGATGACGGTGATGGTGTTGGTTCCAAAAAACAGCGTGAACCCAGCCGACCAGTTGGTGCCGTCGAGGACAAACGCAGCTGCGCCGTTGACGGTTACGCTATTGATCCCGCTGGCATCGCTGGCCGTGCCGGTTACGGTAATGCTGTCGTTGGTAAAGAGTTGGTAGTCTGCCGGACTCAGAATGGCTAGCGACGGTGGTGTGGTGTCCGGGGGCGCGTTCGTGCTCGTGACGATGATGTAATCGGGCTGCGTGTTTGTGCTGACGCCCCCTGGGCCACTGACAATCAACGTCACGGTATTCGTGCCCGCGCCGTTATAGGTGTGCACCAGGTTGGTCGCCGTCGTGTCGGAAAATGAACTGTCTCCGAAACTCCAGAACCGATTGGTAATCGTGCCGGTGGAACTGTCCGTGAATGTCACCGGCAAAGGCGCGATCCCAACGGTTGGCGTTGCAGAGAAGTTCGCCACTGGCGGAGGTGGATTAGTTACCACGATGTAGTTGGACTTGGCGTTAGTGCTGACGCCTGCCGGGCCGCCGACAATCAACGTCACGGTATATGTGCCCGCGCCATTATAGGTGTGCACCAGATTGGTCGCCGTCGTGTTGGAAAATGAGCTATCGCCGAAACTCCAGAACCGATTGGTAACCGTACCGGTGGATGTGTCGGCGAACGTGACCGCCAATGGCGCCAAACCGGCGGTCGGGCTGGCGCTGAAACTTGCGCTCGGCGCGATGGCGCCCGCGCAGCACACGTAGCTGCTATCGGCGACGGAAATGGTGTCAACATACCAGCCGACAACGTTGAGGTCGCCGTAGTTGCCGTCATCCGTGCCGCAACGCCATTTCAACTGGATGTTCTGGCCGGCTGCAGCCGCGGGAAGATTGACAACCGTGGTGATGAATCCACCGGAATCACCGCTCCACGCCGGCCGGCCGGCCAGTGGATTACTGGAACCCAACGAACTGAGGGTGTAGTCATAGCCATTGCTCACAAAACTGCCACCGGCAGACAGGATGTCTGTGAACGAACCACTGCCGATCTTAATCTCCAGCACGCCACCGTCGTAACCGGGTTCGAGGTGGTAATAGTGACGAAAAGTCAACTGGGCCGACGCAGTTGTGATGGGAATTGTGGGCGATACCAGCTCATTGACGCCGTGAGAGGCCGGATCGGGGGAGAATGCCGCATTCGGCGCGGTATCATAGGTGCCGTTGTTGGCGGTAATCCAAGTTGATTGCGAGCCGCTCGCCATGGTGGTCCAATTGACGGGCAAAGCGGGCGAAGCAACCGAGTCGAAGTTCTCTGTCAGGCGTGTCACGGGGACCGGCACGCCCAGTGAAAAAGCGAAACTCACACTACCGAGGTTTGCTGGGCCATCATTAAGTTGGAAAACATTGGTGATCGTTCCGCCGCAAGTGCCGCTGGCCGTGAACGTGAACGACCGGGCAACCGCGGTGCCGCCCGCAGTGAGCGCCCCGTAGAATTGCGGGCCACTCGGCAAAGTGACGCCGCCGACGGCTTGCAGCGTGGCAAGCACATTCGTAGTATTCGCGTTGCCGGTGTTCTTGAGTGAGAAACTGACAGTGACAGTCTCGCCGGGGTCTATCACACCGTTTGCAGGCAAACAATTCTCGGCAACCAAGGTGGCGCCGTTGGCGACGATAACCGGCACCGTCGTCGTCGTACCGTTGTACACCACCAGAGCAAAATCCTGTTCGGGTTGGTTGGCGTCGTTCGGCACGCCTATGGAGTTGATGTTCGCAGCGGTCACCGTCACCACGTAACTTCCTGAGACGCCGGCCGGCAAGAAAACGCTTTCGACGTTGTTCTTGAAGTCCGCAGAGCCGCCTGTGACGGAATAAGCCCCGCTGAATACGTTTCCCTTATAGGTGTTGCCGCCCACCGTCACCGTTAGGTCGAGGTTGTTGTTGTAGGCGCTACCCGTCGTGTTGCCGGGCGCGTCGGTCCAGGCGAGTGTCACACGAAATGGCTTGCCCGAGTCGGCAATCGTTCCCGTGAACGTCCGCGTTTGGCCGGTGGCGGTGAACAGGTCGGCGGGCACTTCGTCGCGCAGAACCCGTGCCGTGCCGTCAAATGCAAAGCCGAGATTCATTTCGCCCATGCCCTGACTATCCGACCAGAGTGTGTCATTGGCATAGGCGCCGGTCATATAGCGGGCCGAATTCATCAGAAACGCCTTGGTCATAGCGGGGCTGGGCGGATTGGTGAAATTATTGATGAAATACTGGCGAAGTAATGCGCAACCACCGGCCACGCACGGCGTGGAATGGCTGGTGCCGGATGAAGCAGTATAGAATTGCTGGCCAGACGGGTAATAAGGGACGCCACCTACGCCGCCGCTCACACCACTGCCATCGTAACAGGCCAGTCCGGTGCCTGTCGGCCCCGGTGATGCCGCCTGCGGCGCGCCGCCGCTGACGTGCGTGCCCGGCGCGACAAGCTCGGGTTTGTGACGGCCATCGCTGCATGGGCCGCGACTGGAGAAATTGATGATGTCATTGGCGCTGTTGGCGCCTGTGTCGTCAATGCTACTGCCGTCTGCGCCTCCGAATGGTTGGACATTCTCGCCGGCGCCGACGGTGATTACGTTCTTTGCCGTGCCCGGCGAGCCGATGGTTTGCGCGCTGGGTCCTTGGTTGTCAGCGGCGAACACGATGACCATTTCCTGATTGCCCGCGACCGAATAGGTCGAACCCGCCGGTTGTGCGTCGCGCACGAGCGCATCGTAGGCCTGAGCATCGGAGTCGTAGTCGCCGCTGCCAGCCGAGCCCCAACTGTTGTTGCCGATACGCGCGCCGTCGTGGTACGCCTGCGACATCAGGTCGCTGTAATTCGGATACGTAAAGCTATCAGGATCGAAAATCACCGACGAGCCGACGCGCACGAACGGGCAAACGCCCAGTCCGTAATGGTATCCGCTCCCGTCGGCAAACGGGAAACCGGTGGAATTGTCGTAGCCGGAAATGATATGTGCGTTCAGGTTGCCGTGGCCGTCGCAGCCCTGAATCGTGCTGCCGGAGTGGTGCACCGTGCTTTCCAACCGGTTGTAAATCACGCGGCTGGCGCCGTGAATGTTGCCACTGCTGTAAAGACCGAAATGATTCGGCGTAGTTGACCCGTCGTCAATCCCGCTGTCGGACACGTCCACGGCGAATCCTGAGGCATCGAACTGCGCTTGCGTGAAGCCCTTGCCAGTCAGCCACGCGAGGTAGCCGGGACCCGTAGGCACATTGCCGGTCAGATTGCCGGCGATAATCTGGTCCTGCCGTTCGCAAACCTTCCTCGGCACGAAATAGGGCTGGATCGAAATGACATCGGGTTGACCGGCGATCTGTTGCAAGTTCTCAGGTGCGAGGCGCACCTGTACGTTACGATATTCCAAAATCTCGTACTGCCGCTGAATCGGTTCCAGCTTGAGTTGGTCAATCAATTGCAGCGTGGCGGCGTTCGCTTCCGCATCGGCCACCAGTTGAATCGTAAACACGTCGGTGCCGATCGTCCGCGGATTGCCATTTTTATCCATGAGGCGGGCGTGGGGATGAACCTTGTAATCATCCGCGTATTCGCCGTCCCACTGCACGTGAGGTGCGGTGGCCGCCCATCCCTGCAATTGCGCCATGGCTTTCGTGTCACCGTAAACCAGGTAGGTGTTCTGCGGAATATAGGTCACCACCCGAACACCGGCCTTGCGCAATTCGTCGTGCCACGCCGGCTGCACCGGCCCGATGAACTGAATCAAGTGCAGCCGCTTGCCGTAAAACGCACCGGCAGTCTTCTGTAGCGTCTTAACCACCGGCGCGGTTGTGTCGATCGTACCGGTGTTCAGCTCGATGCGGTTGTATTCGTCCCGGATCTCCGTGCCGGTCTTACCGGAGAGGTACGGGCTGACCTGTTCGACTTCGTACAATTGGAAGTGGCCGTAGTCCGCCTGCAGCCGGCCGCCCTCAGCAAGGATTTCCCTCGCTACTGCGGGATCGCTGACCTGAATCTTGTGGGTAGCGGCAAACACAGGCGCGCTGAGAATCGCGCACAGAAGCATGAGCGAAAACTGCCCACAACCCCAAAAATGCTTTGATCTATGAAGTCTCACGAGTCAAGAAACCAGTACCCCAACAAATGCGCTTTCGCAAATGCAAACGGCCCCGATAGACTGCCGGGGCCGTTTGCAAACTTGCTTAATATGGCGCGTTACAGCTTCTTACCAACGAGCCGGATCAGATCCACGCAACGGCAGGAGTAACCCCACTCGTTGTCGTACCAGCTCACAAGCTTGAAAAACCGCTTGCTCAACCCGATACCGCTGCCTGCATCGAATACGCTGGAGCGTCCGTCGTGGATGAAATCGCTGGAGACCACATCGTCTTTGGTGTAGCCAAGAATGCCTTTGAGATAAGTCTCGCTGGCTTTCTTCATCAACGCGCAGATTTCCTCGTAACTGGTTTCCTTGACCGTGCGGACCGTCAGATCAACCACCGACACTGTAGGCGTCGGCACGCGGAATGCCATGCCCGTCAATTTGCCTTTCACTTCCGGAATCGCCAGGCCGACCGCCTTCGCCGCGCCGGTCGTGGATGGAATGATGTTCTGCGCCGCCGTGCGGCCGCCTTTCCAATCCTTCTTCGATGGGCCGTCCACCGTCTTCTGCGTCGCAGTGTAACTGTGGATTGTGGTCATCAGGCCTTCCTCGATGCCAATGCCTTCTTTCAACAGGACGTGCACCACGGGCGCGAGACAGTTGGTCGTGCAACTCGCGTTGGAAATGATGTTGTGCTTGTCGGGATCATATTTGCCTTCGTTGACACCGAGCACGATGGTGATGTCTTCGCCCTTGGCCGGAGCAGTGATGATGACCTTCTTCGCCCCTGCATCGAGATGACCCTTCGCCTTTTCAGCCGCGGTGAACAGTCCCGTGGCCTCGATCACGATGTCCACACCAAGCGCCTTCCACGGCAATGCCGCCGGGCCTTCCCTGACGGCGAGACACTTGATCTTGTTGCCGTTCACGACCAGCACGTCGTCCTCGGCGACTGCCGGACTGGACTTCTCGCTGCTGACCGTGCCGGGGAACCTGCCCTGCGTCGAATCGTACTTCAGCAGGTACGCCAGATTGTCGGCTGGCACGATGTCGTTGACCGCGATGACATTGATATCTTTGCCGAGCAAACCCTGATCGCAAATCGCGCGAAACACCAGCCGCCCGATGCGGCCGAATCCATTAATCCCAACTTTGATCGCCATGTTGCATTTCTCCTAAGTTATTATGATGTTTACCCCGAATATTGTCGGGGTTGAGTTCGATCCACCAAAACACGCCTTGAAGTTTACCACGTTTCACGTGGCTGCCACGTCTCATGCGGACTTCCCGGGCGACTTCCGAACGCGGCGCATCCTACGGCAAGCTTTCCCGCTCGTCAAACGGAAATCGTGGTGTCATGGTTGGGCGAGAACCGCGAACGCCGCCCCGCACGTCACGCCTTCTCAACCAGCAAACTCGCGGTCAATCACTTCCAGCAGCGCATGCAACAAGAACGTGTGGGCTTCTTGAACCCGGGCCGTGTCACGGCTCGGCACGATCAATTCCAGATCGGCTTTTCCCTTCGCCTTGCCGCCATCCTTGCCGAGTAATGCGACTGATTTGACGCCGCGTTGTTTTGCCGCCGCGAGCGCGCGCAGGATGTTCGGCGAATTGCCGCTGGTTGTGAAACAGATAAGCAGATCGTTCGGCGCAGCCAGACCTTCGATTTGACGGGCAAATACTTCATCGTACCCAAAATCGTTGGCGATACACGTCAGCGCCGTCGGGTCCGCGTTCAGGCAGACCGCTGCCAGCGAGCGTCGCTTGCGGTTGTAGCGGCCAATCAGTTCTTCGGCCAGATGCATCGAGTCGGCGGCGCTGCCGCCATTGCCGCACGTGAGCAGTTTCCCGCCGGATTTCAGCGCGCCAATGGCGGTTGCGGCGATCTTGTCAAAGGTAGCCTGCTGTGCCGACAGCGCTTGGAACGTGGTGCAGGCGTCGGCGACAGATCGGGCCAAGGATGATTCCATGCGGCGCATGATAGCCGCCGCGGCCCGCCCTGCCAATGGAAAAACTGGGTGGTGCGTCAGTTTGCTGTAGCGGCGCTCTGCGAGCGCCGAATCTGTAGGCATCGGCGGTCATAGACCGCCGCTACAATTCTCAAACTGATTCACCAGTCAAAAATCTCCGGGGGTGGACACGGCAATAAATGTCGAGTATAATATGGCAGTCAAAGGCGGGTGACAGGCATGAATGAGGTTTATGGGTGTTCCCGCGTGAAACCAATCCAACCAATAGAACTGTCGCGACAGCAAATTGACCAGTGGCCAGTGGTGACTGCTGGATTCAATGCCCGTGTTGTCCATTGCCTTGTCCGCGCCGGAATCAGCACCGTCGGGGAATTGCGTTCGTGGAGCGACAAACGATTGCTTGTGTTGCACAGTTTCGGCGTCGGCTCCATGCAAAACGTGCGCTGGTTTTTCCGTTGGACCAGCCGACTGGAGAAAGGCCAATCCGCTGTCGCCGACCTGCGCCAGTGGCTGCGCGAGTTCCTCAACGACCGTGAGCTTGCCGTGCTGGAGCGCCGTTATGGTCTGAACGACCCACTGTTCCGTCCGCCCGTGAGACGCATGACACTGCAGGAAATCGCGCGCCAACTCGGCGGCGTGACCCGCGAGCGCGCGCGACAAGTGGAAGAAACCGGCCTGGCGAAATTGCGCTCGCATCTGGCCCGCGCGGTTGTCGCGCCGCTGGAAACATATTTGGTTGAGCGGATAAAGGAGTATGGCGGGGCAGTTTCCTCAAAAGATTTGGGCGATTGGCAACGCGATCCTGTGCTGGGCGGTTACCAACCTTGGGGCGCGCTCGCGCTGTTGAGCGACACGCTGGAAGACATCCACGCGCGCTACGGTTGCTTCTGTTGTCTGCCGTCCGAGACCGTGCGGGATATTGAAGCATCCGTGCTCCGCGTGCTGCGGGAAGCGCGGACCCCGGTGGCGTTCGACACGATCCGTGCGCAAGTGGCTGTCCCAATACACAGCGTCGGAGCGACAGTTGACCGCGACCACCTTCTTCATGTCATGTTGGATTATCATCCCGGAATTGATGGAACAGTTGACGGCCGTTACTATCTCCCTGAGCATGGGATCGAGATGCTGATCGTCGAGATCCTGCGGGCAGCAACGGAGCCGTTGCACTATTACGAGATCGCGCGTCGCTATAATGCATTGGTGCAACCGGCCAGCCGCCGTGGCACCGGTTTCATATTGCATCTGCTGCACGCGATGTCTACAGCGCAACGAGTCGGCCGGGGCCTGTACGGACCGCGCACCGCCTAGGCGCGGACGCCGCCGGCATTGCTTCGAGCGGGGCTGGCATTTTACCGGGCGGTTCTGGTATTCTTGTAACAGTGCGCATCCTGACCAAATATCTGTTGCGGGAATTTGCGTGGCCGTTGCTGTACTGCTTCGACGCGTTTGCCATGCTCTGGATCGTGATGGACTTGTTCGGCCACCTCGATGATTTCATTGTCAACCACGCCTCTTTCGCGACGGTCCTCCGCTACTACATCACATTGTTCCCTGAGGGATTTGTCCAAATCCTGCCGATAACGCTGCTGCTTGCCCTGCTGTTCTGCCTGACCAATCTCGGCCGCCACAACGAACTGACCGCGATGCGCGTCAGCGGCGTCAGTCTCGCACGGCTCGCGCTGCCGTTGCTCGGCGTCGGCGTACTGGCCACTGCGGTGGTATTCGCGGTTGGCGAACAGTTGGTGCCGCGCGCGCGGGAAGGCGCCGAGGCGTTGCTGAACGCCGTCCACGGCAAAGGCGGACGTGAGTCGCTGGGGGGGTTCTTCTTCTCCAGTGCCACCGAGCGCCGTGACTGGTACGCGCGTCTCTTCAACACGCGTTCCGGCGAAATGGATTCCCCTGAAGTCCATGAGCGAAATCCGGATGGCACGCCCCGGCTCGACGTGTACGCTACACGCGCCACCTGGCAGAACGGTTACTGGCGGTTCTATGAGGCTGACGTTTATGACTACGCCCACAGTCCTGCATCACTGCGCATCCGCGTCATTGAAACCAACTTTCCGTCGTTTAAGGATCCACCCCGGCGCATGGCCCTCGAAGGCAAGGCATCCGACCAGATGACATCTTCGGAGTTGCGACAGCAAATCCGCGCACTGAGAAGCACCGGTCGCAGCGCTCACCGGCTGCCCGAACTCGAAGTCGAACTCCAGGATCGTTACGCGTTTCCGTTCATCTGTTTGATTGTTGTCTGGATTGCCATCCCGCTCGGCATGCGCGTCAGCCGGCGCGGACCGCTGTTGGCGGTCGGCGAGGCGCTCGGACTGGTGGTCGCGTTTTACATCGTGCACCAGTGGCTGAAGATGGCGGGAAGAGGCGGCCACCTCGTGCCCGTGGTCGCGGCGTGGCTGAACAACGTCATCTTCACGGTTATCGGCGCCGTCCTGGCATGGCGTGCGCGGTAGCCTGGATATTTCACACCTGGAAGGTAGTCGTGGAATATCCACCCGCGTCCTGATCTTCCGTTCCGTCTCGCCAGTTGTTAAAGTGACAGCATGATCGAGCCTGAGTTGTTGTTGGACGCCTACCGCCATGGCATTTTTCCAATGGCGGTAAGCCCCGACATGGGAGTCGGGGCAGGCAAACGCGGTGATATCGGCTGGTTCTCGCCTGACCCGCGCGCGATCATTCCGCTTGATGATCGGTTTCATATCCCACACGGGCTGCGGCGGGTTTGGAAACGGTGCGTTGTGGCAATATCTGATTCCGGTAGGGCGGGCTGGCCCAGCCCGCCGTCGGCCGGTTCCAAGAGCGGCGCGGTCGAGCCACCGCGCCCTACCGGGGCATCGTCGAGATTTTTCGTCACATTCGACACCGACTTCGAGGCCGTCATTCGCGCATGCGCCAAACGCAAGGAAGACACGTGGATTTCCAAGGAAATCATCGAGAGCTACTGCAATCTTCATCGCCTCGGCCATGCCCACAGCGTTGAAGTCTGGCAGGTTGACAAAACAGACAAAACCGCCGCTCCACGCTCGACGCTCCACCCTTCACGCGCCTCGCGCCTCGCCGGCGGTCTCTACGGCGTACACATCGGTGGCGCGTTCTTTGGCGAAAGCATGTTCCATCGCGCGACTGACGCCTCAAAAGTTGCGCTGGTGGCGTTGGTCGAGCGGCTCCGCGCCTGCGGATTCGTGTTGCTCGACACACAATGGCAAACGCCGCACCTCGCCCAGTTCGGCACGCACGAAATCTCGCGCACGGAATACCTGCGGCGACTACGCCGGGCCGTGGCAATCAAGTGCGAGTTTTGAGCTTGCGAGGGATTAACGTTTTGACGATTTTAACGGTTTGAACGGTTTTAACCTCCTTGTATGAAGACCGCTGATTTCGATTATGTCTTGCCGCCGGAGCTGATCGCGCAACAACCGTTGCCCGACCGCGCGGCATCGCGCATGATGGTTGTGTATTGCGCGACCGGCGAAATCCGCCACGACCAGTTCCGCAATCTCGGCGCGTATCTTCATGCGAGCGACTTGCTGGTGCTCAATGACACCAAAGTCATTCCCGCGCGAATCTGGTCGCAATCGCCTTCCGTTGAGTTGTTGCTTGTCGAGAACCTCGGCGACAACCGTTGGTCGGCTTTGGTCAAGCCCGGTCATCGCGCCAAGGTTGGCATGAAACTGCGGTTCACGCCGTGGTTTAACGCCGTTGTTGAAGGCGAAGCCGATTTCGGCGGTCGCGTGCTGCGCTTTGAAGGCAACGTGGATTCATATCTTCAACATCACGGCGCACCGCCGCTGCCGCCGTATATTGAACGCGCCGCCGTCGCCGCCGACCGCGACCGTTACCAGACGGTGTTCGCGCGAGCGGCCGGGGCAATTGCCGCGCCGACAGCGGGCCTGCATTTCACCGCTGAAATGCTGGAACAACTTGGCAAGACGGGCATCAAGCACGCGTTCATCACGTTGCACGTCGGCATTGGCACGTTCCGTCCGGTTAAGACCGAAACCGTCGAAGAACACAAGATGCATGCTGAGAAGTTCTCCGTCTCGGCCGAGGCCGCAGCGGCGATGAAGTCGGCGGAACGCATTATCGCCGTCGGCACGACGGTGGTGCGAACGCTGGAAACGCTCGGGGAACCCCGTGCCGGGGAAGGTTCGACCGATATTTTTATACGTCCACCATTTGAGTTTCACGTGGTGGACGGGCTGTTGACGAATTTCCATCTGCCGCGCTCGACGCTGTTAATGCTGGTAAGCGCGTTCGCGGACCGCGATCTGATTCTGCGGGCATACGACGAGGCAGTGCGAGAGCGATATCGTTTCTTCAGCTACGGCGACTGCATGCTCATTCTGTAGCCGCACCCTTTGTGGGCCTTAGCCTCGACGAAGCTTGCCCGCCTGAGGCGGGTAAAGCTTCGGCCACACAGGCGAGTGCGTCCGAAGCGCAGGCGTAAAGCCTGCGGCTACAATTCCTACGCCGCGGCATCGTCCTTCTTCTTCGGCCAGATCAGCGATGCGACGAGCGACAGGGCCAGCAATCCCGCCACCACTGAGAGCGCGACACCAACAGGTATCTCGTACCAATGGCCAATCAACATCTTCGCGCCGATGAACACCAGCACCGCCGAAAGACCGAAGCGCAAGTGATGGAATAACTCCATCGCGCCTGCCAGCACGAAGTACAATGCCCGCAGCCCCATGACCGCGAAGATGTTGGATGTGTACACCACAAACGTGTCGCGGGTAATGCCGAGCACGGCTGGAATGGAGTCCGTCGCGAACACGATATCGGTCGTCTCCAACACAAGCAGCACAACGAACAGCGGCGTCGCAAGCAGGCGTCCGTCCCGGCGCAGAAAGAACTTCGTTCCCGCATAGTCGGTCGCCACGGGCATAAAACGCCGAAACAGTTTCAACACGGGATTCTTTTCCGGCGCGATCGTTCGGTCGTTCTGCATCGCCATCCTTGCGCCGCTGACGATCAGAATCGCGCCTAACACATAGAGGAACCAATGAAACGCCTGGATCAATGCCACACCGCCAACGATGAAGACCGCCCGAAACAGCATCGCGCCGAGGATTCCCCAAAACAGGCAGTTGTGCTGGTACTGCGACGGCGCGGCGAAATATGAGAAAATCAGGAGAAACACGAACAGATTATCCACGCTGAGCGATTCCTCGACGAGGTACGCCGTCAAGAATTCCAAAGCCTTGGACGCGCCTTTCGGATGCAGCCACCACACCAAGCCCATGTACGCCAGAGCCAGCCCAATCCAGATGCCGCTCCACAGCAGCGCTTCACGGAATTTGATCGTGTGCGCCTTGCGATTGAAGACCCCCAAATCCAACACTAGCATCGTCGTGACGAAAACGGCGAAGAGTGTCCACAAAATGTTCTGCCCTGTCATGGGTCGCGATCCATCCACACACATTCTGCAAGTGAACAGTCACCGCGTCAACGGAAAGCGGTAATCACCTCCACGCTCGACGTCAGCCGGCCCCGTCTGCTAGACTGCCGCGCGTGAAAATTGTTCGCCGCGTCCTTGTCATAATTGTCCTCGGCGTGCTTCTGGGCGGCGCAGCGTGGCTGCTGACGCAGCGGTACACCGGCCCGGTCAGCGTTTCGGGGGTCATCGAATTGGACGAGGTGCACGTCGCCTCGCGCTATGGCGGCCGTATCACGCGGATTTTTGCCCAGGAAGGCGATGTGCTCCGCACCAATCAGCCGATTGTCGAACTCGATGCCGCCGAACTGCGCGCGCAGCGCGACACGGCGGCGGCTTTGTTGGAAGAACTCGAACACGGCCCGCGTCCCGCGGAGATCGCCGCAGCGAAAGCCGACTGGGAATCGCTGGTTGCACAAATGGACTTCGCTCGCGCCGAAGACAAGCGCCTGCAGGAGTTGTTCGCGGAGAAAACCATCTCCGAGACCGAGCGCGACCAGGCGGCAAGTCGCGCCCGTGCGCTGGAACAAAGCGCGACCGCAGCGAAACAACGATATGAATTGCTCGTCGAAGGCACGCGACCCGAACGCGTCGCGCAGGCGCGGTCGCAATTGGCGGAGATCGACGCGCAACTGCGGGAGATGACGGTCAACGCCCCGGACCGGTTGTCCGAAAGCGAGCGATCGCCGCAGATGGAGCTTCACCCGCCAGAGTTCGTCTTGGAAGTGCTGAGCGTAAAAGTCGGCGACGTGCTCGCGCCCAACCGCGAAGTGGCGACCCTGTTGTTGCCGCAACATCTTTGGGTGCGAGTCTATGCGCCGGAGTCGTGGTTGGGACGGATTCAACTCGACGAACGAGTCAAAGTGCGCACCGACTCCACGGGCGACCGCGAATTTGACGGCATCGTCGAGCAGATCAACCGACAAGCCGAGTTTACGCCTCGGAACGTGCAGACAGCGGACGACCGTGTGCGGCAGGTGTTTGGGGTGAAAGTCCGGTTGCCAACCGACACCGGCGTGCTGCGCGCCGGGATGTCGGTAGACGTTCTTTTCCCAAACGTGCCGCCGCCACCGCGCTGAGCAACTGCATGAATGACCGCAAAGGAACGCAAGAGACGCAGAAGCCGTTTGCCTTGTTGCGTTGCCATTTTGCGTTCTCGCGCCTTCTTGCGACGACCTTTGCCTTCCGACATACCTGAACAAGACGTCATGATCGACAGCAGGCCAGATTGCAGGGACGCGATGGTTTCCGGAGGAAAGTCCCGGTGGATGCATTGCGGAGTCTTGGGGGTAGTGTGCGTGCTGGTCATCGGGTTTTATGCGTATGCGGCCCGCTCGGGCCCGGTAGAACTGTTGAGCCTGAACGCGGCTGATACTTATTACAATTTGTTGGTGCAGGGTTTTCGCGCCGGCCACCTCAGCCTGAAGAAAGAGGTGCCGCCCGGGTTCACGCAACTGGCTGACCCCTACGATCCGACCGCCAATGTTCTCTACCGATCTGACTCGTACAGGATGCTCGACATGAGCTACTACAAAGGCAGACTCTATCTCTACTTCGGGGTCACGCCCGCCTTGATATTATTCTGGCCGTTCACTGCGCTGACCGGTCACTACCTCTTCCATAGACAAGCCGTGGTGATCTTTTGTGCCATTGGTTTTCTGGCCAGCGTGGGCCTGTTGCGCGCGTTGTGGCAGCGATACTTTGCAGAAGTGAGCGTCTGGGTGGTGGCGGCCTGCGCGCTCGCGCTCGGTTTGGCGACGGGCGTGCCTATGTTGTTGTCGCGATCCGATGTTTGGGAAGTGCCGGTCAGTTGTGGGTATATGCTGGCGATGCTGGCGCTGGGGGCGATCTGGTGCGCATTGCACGAGCCGGAGCGGCGGTGCCGATGGCTGGCGGCGGCGAGTCTGGCTTACGGGCTGGCAGTTGGGGCACGGCCCAACCTGCTGTTCGGCGCGATAATCCTGCTGGTGCCGGTGCTCCAGGCGCGGCGTGAGCGCCGGCCGGTTTGGGCTTTGCTGATGGCGGCAACCGGTCCGATCATACTCATCGGGTTTGGCCTGATGCTCTACAACGCCCTGCGGTTTGATAATCCACTGGAATTTGGGCAGCGATACCAGTTGAATCCAGGCCAGCAGGATAGCATCCAACATTTTAGTCCGCGGTATCTCTGGTTCAATTTCCGTGTCTATTTCCTGGAGCCGGTACGCTGGAGCGGTCGTTTTCCATTCATGCAATATGATGTCTCGGTGCCACCACTGCCGCCGGGCCACGGCGGCAATGGGGATAAGGCTTTCGGCATTCTCTTGAACATTCCGCTAGTGTGGCTGGCACTGGCAGTGCCGCTGGCTTGGCGCGGCCGGTCGGCAGAGGCGCGCTCCATTCTGCATGGGTTCCTGACGGCGGTGATCCTGCTCTTCGCGACTTGCGCGTTGACGATTGGCACTTTCTTCTGTGCGGAAAGGCGTTATGAGGTGGAGTTCCTGCCCACACTTGTGCTGCTGGCCGTGGTTGGCATCCTCGGATTGGAACGCGCGCTGGCCCCGACTTTGAAATCGGGGTTACCTCACCGGCTGGTTTGGCGGCGTGCGGCGCGTTGGGGCTTGGGCCTGCTGCTCGGTTTCTCGGTGGCATTCAACCTGTTCGCTGGCGTTGAGAATTACGCCATGGCCCATTGCTATATGGGAAACGCCTTGTCGAGTGCGGGCAAAGTCCAGGAGGCGATCAGAGAATACGAGCAGGCGCTACGGATCAAGCCAGATTACGCCGACGCGCACTGCAATCTGGGGAGCGCCTTGAGGCGGGTGGACAAGCTTGAAGATGCAATCGCTCATTACGAGCAGGCATTGCGGATCAAGCCCGATTACGCCTTGGCACACAATAACTTAGGCGTGGCCCTGTGGCAGACAGGTAAACCGAAGGAGGCGATCAGGCACTACGAGCAGGCGCTGAGGATCAACCCCGATTTTACTGAGGCGCATTGCAATCTGGGGCTCGCCATGGAACAGGCGGGCAGGATCCGGGAGGCGATCGGACATTACGAACAAGCGCTACGAATCAAACCCGATCTCGCTGAGGCTCAGAATAGCCTAGTACGACTGCGAGCCGTCCAGTAAGTAATTAGCTAATGATGCGAAAAAGGTCGGTTCGGAAATTGTTCAATTCGGAGACACATGCCCAACGACGCCATGATTGAATGCACGAACCTCACGAAGAGGTTCGGCCACGTCACGGCGGTGGATCACGTCAGTCTCTCCATCGCGAAACGCTCCATTTTCGGGTTCCTCGGCCCGAACGGTTCCGGCAAAACCACCGTCATCCGGATGTTGTGCGGCATCCTGGAACTGACCGAAGGCACGGGACGCATCGCGGGTTTCGATATCGCCACGCAACTGGACCGGATCAAAGGCTCGCTCGGCTACATGTCGCAAAAGTTCTCGCTGTATGACGAGTTGACCGTGAACGAGAATCTGCTGTTCTATGGCCGGTTGTACGGGCTGCGCGGCGCAGGATTGCGTCAACGACGTGACGAGCTGGTGGCGTTGACGCATTTGGAACCTTATCTCGAGCGGCGGGCGGCAATGTTGTCGGGCGGCTGGCGTCAACGGTTGGCGATGGCCTGCGCGCTAGTCCACAAACCGAGCGTGCTCTTTCTCGACGAGCCAACGGCTGGCATCGATCCCGTGGCGCGGCGTGAGCTATGGGATCTGCTGTTTGAACTGTCTAGCGCCGGCATGACGTTATTTATCACCACTCATTACATGGATGAGGCGGAACGTTGCTCGCACGTCGGCTATATCCACATGTCGAAACTCATAGTCTGTGGCGTGCCGGACGACTTGAAACAGTTGCCCGAGGTGAATCCTCCGGGCACCAAACGCCTCGATGTGACCTGCGACCACGTCACCGTGGGTCTGCAAGCGGTGCGAAAACTCGACGGGGTCCGCACTGCCACGGTGTTCGGCCAATCCATGCACTTGCTGGTTGAGGCGACGTTGCCGGAATCGTTGCTCCGCGACACGCTGGCGACGGTCGGCATCCATGAAGCCGATATACGCCCCATTGCGCCGTCACTGGAAGATGTGTTCGTGGCGCTCACCGCGACGGCCATGGCGGGAGGTCGCGCATGAACGGCGGCATCTTCCGTGGTTTCGGCGCGATTCTCTACAAGGAGTTCATTGTCGTGTTTCGCGACCGGGTGACGCTGTTTTTCATGTTCTTCCCACCACTGGTTCAGATCATCGCATTCGGCTACGCGCTTGATACGGATGTGAAGCACATGGCGATGGTCGTGCTTGATGAAGACCGGACCGTTGAGAGCCGCCAACTCATCGACGCGTTCGTCAACACGGGCACGTTCCGCGTCGTCGGTGATGTGCAAGACGTCGCGGGGTTGTCGGCAGCAATCCGTCGCGGGCAGGCGTACGTCGGCCTGCAAATCCCGCCCCAGTTCACCCGTAATCTCCGGGCTGGGCGGAAAGCGACGGTACAAGTGCTGATTGATGGATCGAGTTCCACGACCGCGCTACAGGCGTTGAACACAGCGATTGCTGTGGCGTTCCAAAAATCGGTGAGCGTGTTGCTGGCGGAAACCGGGCGAACAGAGTTGCCGGTCGAGGTCCGGCCACAGGTGCTTTACAATCCGTCGATGCGCGCCCCGAATTTCTTCGTGCCGGGCGTCATCGGCATGGCGCTGCAGATCGCCACGGTGTTTGCAGCGGCGATGTCGATTGTCCGGGAACGGGAACGCGGCACGCTGGAGAATCTGATGGTCAGTCCGCTGTCGCGATGGGGATTGCTGCTCGGCAAAATGGTGCCATTCCTCTGCATCTCGATGACGATGGCGCTGATCCTGTTGTTGATACTGCGGTGGTTGTTCAAAGTGGAGATTTCCGGCAGCGTGCCGATGTTGTTCGTGGCGACGTTGCTGTACGTGTTTGCGTTGGTCAATTTGGGGCTGCTGTTGTCAACCAAGGCGCAGACCCAGGCGCAAGCGATCCAGTTGGGATTGAGCTTGTTGTTGCCGTCGGTGTTTTTCTCCGGCTACATCTTTCCGCGTGAGACGATGCCATGGATATTCTACGCCATCAGCACGCTGCTGCCGATCACGTATTATCTCGAACTGATGCGGGCCGTAGTGCTCAAAGGGGCGGTTTTTGCCGATTTCTGGCGGCACTTGGCCGTATTGGGACTGATGGGCGTGGCGCTGTTTGTGTGGTGCGCATTGCGCTTCCGTCGGAAAATCGCCTGAGGCAACGGCACGTCACAGCGCGCGACGATACACACGATGCAGTTTGTACCAGGCCACGCCGATGGCTTCCATGTCGGCCAAGCTCAGCCGGTTATCTTCCTGAATCAACTGCACGTCGGCGTGCCGGTACCCGTGACTGTACAATGTCGGCTCCAGTTCGGTGTAGAGCACAAAACTCGCCCCGTGACCGCGAAATTCGGGTAGCAGTCCAACGTGCGTAATGTCACACCACTCGCGCTGCCGCCAGGCGCGGCGCAAGTGCCACCAACCCAATGGCCATAATTCGCCGCCCGCCCGGCGCAAACCATCCGCCAGATCTGGAAACGCGAACAAAAACCCCGCGATCTCATCGCCATGCAACACCACTTTCATCAGGCTCGGGTCAGCCACGCTGAGCATTTCATCGGCAATCAGCGCGCGCTCGGCGTCGGTGCGGGGATAATAAAGCGCGAAATCGCGGTACGCCTGCTCGTACGCCGTGGCGATTCGCGGCGTCCACGCGCGCAATTCCTTCTTGGTGGCGAACGTCTTGACGTGAAACCCATACCGGGCTTTCGCATTCTCGCTAATCTCGCGAATCCGTTCTGAAAGATGATGCCCTTCGTCCAACCGGCCGGACAAAAGGTCAAACTCTTTCACAAACCCGGCATCACGCAGAAACCGGTCGTAGTACGCGTGGTTGTAGGCGATGCCCATCGCGGCACGATGCGCGAAACCGTCAACCAGCACGCCGCCGCGGTCGAGTTTCAGCAGCGCGTGCGGTCCGAACGCCTCGTTCAACCCGTGGGCGCGCATCCAGTCGAACGCCGCGTCGAATAACGCCCGCGCCGCAGACGGGTCGTCCACCACATCGAAGTAACAAAAGAACCCAGTCCGGCGCTGGTGATAGCGGTTGTAGCTCTGGTTGTTAAGAACACCGATGCGGCCGAGCACGACATCGGCGGATTCCACTACGAAGAAGTCGGCCTCGGAATGCGCGTAGAACGGATGCCGCGCGCGGTCGAGACTCCGGCGCATCGTCGCCAGCAGCGGAGGCGCCCATTGCGGACAGTCGCGGTACAGCGCAAGTGGGAACCGAACGAATTTTTCCACGTCCTGAGCCCGGCGTGTATTAATCTGGCGGACTTGCATGCGGAAGCACAACCTAGTCTGCGCCCGCGGCGTGAACGCACAGCAGGAGCGGGACCTCGTTAACGCCCCGGCGCCAAGCCGGCGTGCCAACTTGAACCAGCCGCACCCGCGCCAGAGAGGCGACTTGCGGAGCCAGCCGGGCTTCGACCACTTTACCGAGTATTTCCGCCAGCTTGGGCACTGCCGAAATGGAGAAGGCGACTCCGTTGGCTCCGGTGAAAATCTGCGAGCGATACTTCGCCGCGACCACTGCACGGACAAACGCCGCAAACACCGCGCACACGTCCTGAATCGCTTTCGTGCTGTGCGCCACGCTGACTAATTGCGACAGCTCGCCGACCACGTGAACTTTGAATTTTTCTGATAACTGCGCCGCGCGATCCGTCGATGTCGTGTCGAGCAGGCTGTGCACTGGTAGTTCCCCAAACCGGATCATGGTCGTGCGCATTTGGCCGCGCTCGTCAATATCGTGCAACTCGTACTCGCGCACCGCCGGTAACACCAACCTTAACGACGTCCGCAGATGGCCGCCGTCGGCATCGGTCATCCCCATTGAGAACTGCAGTCCGGCGGCGTTGGGCCAGTCGATGTACCATGCCGCTCCGTTACATTTCGTAAGCAGCGGCGGCGTCGCGTACCCACGCTCAAGGAAACTGGCTGTAACAAGCGCCAGCCGCTCTTTCTCCAACAGCGAGAAATCGCCATGATCATTTGGCGTGTGACATGGGAATCCGACAAGCCGTTTCGACGGCAGGGCTTCCAATCCCTCCACCCAACTCAGCACATCGCGGGAATCCAGTTCGACGATCCTTAGCCCAGACGATTCCCAGAGCAGCAGTGGATAGATACCGCGTTGTACCAGTCCGCGCACCCGGTCAGCCAACTCGCCCAATGTCTTGCCCGGTTCAAATTCCTGAATCATCGTGGGTCGGCAATCTACAGACAACTTGATGGAACTACAATCGGATTGTCAGGTTCGGAGTGTCTTGGGGCGCATCTTAATACTACCGCCAGATTCCAAGGCCTTGTCATTCTGAGCGTAGCGAAGAATCTCGGTCTTCGTCTTCTGCTTGCAGGGACGGTCGGTGTCGCACGGTCCCGGCTTTCCTTCAAACCGCCGGCCTGATACTCTGGTTCCAATCCTTGGGGCAGTCACTATCGGAGGGATCATGAGGAAACTCGGGAAGATCGTGTCAGAGATTGTTCTTGTGTGCGCGGTTCTCTACGGGAGTGGTATGGCCGTGCTGGCGGATGGCTGCTACTTTCCCGATCGAGCAGTAAAAAAGCTTCCCGAAATCCCAACCCAACGGGCGCTGCTCACGTGGAAGGACGGCACCGAGACACTGGTCATCTCGTCGTCGCTCGATTCCGAAGCACAGAGACTTGGCTGGCTGATCCCGTTGCCCGCCGTGCCGACCGAAATGGCCAAAACTGACCCCGGCACGCTGAAGACATTATCTTTCTGCACCCAACCGCGCATCACCCACGATTTACGGGACGAAGTGTGGGTTCTGACGCTGATAGTCGGGTGGGTGGTTTTTCTTGGACTGATACTCACATTTTGGCGGAAATGTCTTATCTATTACCTGTTGGTCACAACGTTGTTAGCGCTGTTTATCTGCCTACTCCCGAGACTCGCTGGTGTTAATGGCGCGGCGGCCGCCAGGCGCTCTGGCGTTCATGTTGAGAAGACCGCAAAGGTCGGCACCTACGACATTGCCGTGCTCATCGCGCACAGTGCGGCGGAATTGAATGAATGGCTATCGAGCAACGAGTTTTCGCCATTACCGGCCGAGGCGGCGTCTATGACGGCAGACTACATCCGCAAGGGCTGGGTGTTCACGGCGATTAAATTCACCCGGGCCGAGTCAGGGGCCAGCACACCGCATCCGATCAAACTCGTCTTTCCATCACATGATGCGGTGTATCCGTGGAAGCTCACCACGTTGGCGGGAGGGAAACCGTTCATCGAACTTTTCGTCGTTGGTGCGCAGCGTGCCGAAACCGGGGGTTTGGAGACCGATTTCTGCGATCAACTGAGGCTTCGAGAACACCGGGGCTATTACAGCAGCGAAGGCAATGGCACCCAAGAATACGCTGCGCAGGCAGCAGCGGTGCGAATTGCGCATCCCGAGGTCATGTCGCTGCTTTGGGAAGGTTGTGTCCTGACCAAGTTTTCAGGTTATCTCGACGCACAACGCGTGACCGACGATTTACATATTCATTGGACGGGGTTTTCCCCTTACCAACAGCACTTCTACACACCGGTCGGGGCGGGTTACGTAGCTCTGATGGCGTTCGTGTCCGTGCTGGGCGGCATCTGCGTGATCAGTTTGCTCATTTTCGGTAAACGCGTGAAGGAACCAGATGGCCGGAGCTTCTACTTCCTCAAACTTGTGCCGTCGGCAATGGTTGCAGCTCTGTCGGTTGCCGCCATCACTTTTTTCGTCCTGCCAAAACTGCGCACGACGGATGTTCAAGTCATAAGCAGAGGGCGCATCATGGGGATGATCTTTCCGTCCACTCTCCAAAAGGCCATTCGTCTCATCCTTGATGAGGAACCCACGTTGAAAGAGAAAAATGAGCAAATGATTGCGGACGCGATCCTCCACCGGCTGTCGGATATTGATGTTATGTCGACGTACCAGTTGGCAGACAAGGCTCACGTACTTAACGCGTTGCAGGGTGGCAATGTAGAAATCGAATCGTCCCCCGGCAATTTCACTATCGAGAAGCGCGATGGCAAAATCACCGTTCGCGTATATGACGGCGCGGGTTATCCCGTGACGGCTGAGTACTAAGGCTGGCGTACGCTCAACGCAATACGGCCTTCTGTTTCTCTATGTATGCCTTCACCGTGCGACGGTCGAGATTGGCGCGGCGGGCGACTTCCTCGTATGTGCCATGGCGCTCGTAGAGCAGCGCAGTAACCCACCAGCAATGCATCGGCGCAGCGCGCGTCAACCCGGCTCAGTGACCGCGCAAGACGCGCTGGGCTTTTTTCACGTTGTTCACGCGAAGAATCATCGCGCCGGTGGGCGCGTTGGGCAAGGACGCGGCGTAGGCGTATTCGATATTGACCTTGTGCGTGGCGAGTTTGCGGGCTATGGCGGCCAATATGCCGGGCTGGTTCCGGCATTCAATCATCAGGACGCTGCGCTCGACGACCAATACACCGCGTTCGCCTAGCAGGTGCATGGCGCGACGCGGATCGCTGACCACCATGCGCACCACGGCGTGGTCGGCAGCATCGGAAACCGAGATCGCATGGACGTTGATCTTCTCGCTGGCAAGTGCTTTGCAAACTGCCGCCAGCGTGCCGGGTTTGTTTTCGAGGAATAAAGAAAGCTGTTTGACGGTTCTCATCGCGTGACCTCCATGGTTCGGGTTTACTGATTCATCATCGGCGCAACAGGCCGAATCGTCAAGTCGCACTTGACAACAGGCCGAACTTGTATTATTAATTATAATGTGAGAGTGAACTGGCATCGGAATTACTAATGCAAGTCGAATCGCTAAAGATCTTTTGCGACGTGGCCCGGCTGGGGAGTTTCTCCCGAGGAGCCGAGGCGAACGGCGTCTTGCAGTCGGCAGCCAGCCAGGCGGTGCATCACCTCGAGAAACACCTTGGCGTGGCGCTCATTGACCGTTCGCGGCGGCCCTGGCAATTGACCGCGGAAGGCCGGCTGTTTCACGAAGGTTGCCGCGACGTGCTCGCGCGGCACCGTGAGCTGGAGGCGAGGGTGCGCCGTCATCATGCCGATGCGGACGCTGTGGTGCGCGTAGCAGCGATTTACTCGGTCGGGCTGGGTGACATGAGCCAGTATATCCGGCGGTTTTCGAAATCCAGCGCCCAGACCCGTGTCCAGGTGTCGTACCTGCATCCCGACCAGGTGTACGAGAGCGTGCTCGAGGAGAAGGCCGATCTTGGCATTGTCTCGTTCCCGCAACGGCAGCGCGAGTTGACAGTGATTCCGTGGCGCGAGGAACCGATGGTGGTGGCATGTCCCCCGCAACATCGTCTGGCTGGACGGAAGAAGACCGCGCTGAGAGAAATCGCAGGCGAGAAGTTCGTCGGGTTCGACCGCGACCTGGTCATCCGCAAGCAGGTGGATCGGTTCCTGAGGCAACACGGCGTCGCTGTAGAAGTCGTGGTGGAGTTCGACAACATCGAGGCGATCAAGCGCGCGGTCGAGGTCGCATCTGGAATCTCGATTTTGCCGGAACCGACGCTGAATCGCGAAGTGAAGACGGGCACGCTGGCGGCGGTGCCGTTCACGCCGGGCGGGTTTGCGCGGCCATTGGGAATCATACATCTCCGGGGCCGCAAACTGCATCCGAGCGCCCAGTCGTTCGTCGAGTTGTTACAGAATGGAAACGAGGGAGAACCGTAAGTGAACAGGGATTTCAGACGAGTAGAGGGATTGTACGACTCGCGTTATGAACACGACGCGTGCGGCGTAGGATTTGTCGTCAACATCAAGGGCCAGCGGTCGAACCAGATCCTGCGCCAGGCCCTTACGGCGTTGGTCAACCTGCGCCACCGCGGCGCGTGCGGTTGCGAACCGAACACGGGTGACGGCGCTGGCGCGTTGTTTCAGAAACCTCATGCATTCCTGCAGCAGGAATGCGCCCGTCTTGGCATTTCGCTTCCATCGCCCGACGAATACGGCGTCGGCATGGTGTTCCTGCCGCCGGACAAGTCGGAACGGTACAAGTGCGAGAAACTTTTCGAGGAGATTGTGGACACGGAGGGCCAGCGGTTACTCGGCTGGCGGACCGTGCCGTCCTGCGACGCCAGCCTCGGTAACACCGCCAAGGCATCCGAACCGGTGGTGCGTCAGGTATTCATCGGGCGCGATCCGAAACTGTCCGACGACATGGCGTTCGAGCGCAAGCTGTACGTCATCCGCCGGATGGCCGAGCACGGCATTCGATATGCCGGCATCAAAGGCGGCGAACAATTCTACATTGCCAGCCTGTCGCACAAGACCATCGTGTACAAAGGCATGCTGATGTCGGAACAGTTGGAGCAGTTTTATCCCGACCTTGCTGATCCGGCGATGGAGACCGCGCTGGCGTTGGTCCATTCGCGGTTCAGCACGAATACTTTCCCGAGCTGGTCCCGGGCGCATCCGTACCGCTACGTGGCGCACAACGGCGAAATTAATACGCTCCGCGGCAACATCAATTGGATGCACGCCCGACAGTCGCTGTTCGTCAGCGACGTGTTCGGCGACGACATCAAGAAAGTGCTGCCGATCATTCAGGAGGACGGCTCCGACTCGGCGATGTTCGACAATTGTCTGGAGTTTCTCGTGCTTGCGGGCCGCTCTTTACCACATGCCGTGATGATGATGATCCCCGAACCGTGGGAGAACCACGAGAGCATGCCCGACGACAAGCGCGCGTTCTACGAGTACCATTCCTGTCTGATGGAACCGTGGGACGGTCCAGCCTCGATTGCATTCACCGACGGCGTAAAGATCGGCGCGGTCCTCGACCGCAACGGCCTGCGCCCATCGCGCTACTACGTGACGAAGGACGATCTTGTCATCATGGCCAGCGAAGTCGGCGTGCTCGATGTGCCGCCCGACCGTATTCTGCAAAAGGGGCGGCTTCAGCCGGGCCGCATGTTCTTGATCGACACTGAACTGGGCCGGATCGTCGCCGACGAAGAACTCAAGCGCAACATGGCCGGTGAGAAGCCGTACAGGCTTTGGCTCGACGAAAATATTGTCCATCTCGCTGACCTGCCGATGCCACCACACGTGCATGAGCCAGACCACAAGACCGTGCTCCAGCGGCAGCAGGCGTTTGGCTACACGTTCGAGGATTTGCGGATACTCGTGCTGCCGATGGCGCGCGACGGCATCCAGCCCCTCGGCTCGATGGGCGCGGACACGCCGCTGGCGGTGCTGTCGAACAAACCGCAGTTGCTCTACAACTATTTCAAGCAATTGTTCGCGCAGGTCACCAATCCGCCCATTGATCCGATCCGCGAAGAAGTCATCACCTCGACCAACACCCTGCTGGGCAGTGAAGCTGATCTGCTCGAACCCGGACCGATAAACTGCCGGCAGCTTGCGCTCAGTGGTCCGGTCCTGACCAACGAAGAACTGGAAAAGATCCGTCATATCGACCTGCCGGGGTTCAAGGCGGTCACGTTGCCGATGCTGTTCGAGGCCGCGCACGACGCCAATGGCATGGAATCGGCCATGGACGAGCTTTGCGCCCAGGCCAGCCGCGCCATCGCCAATGGCGCCAACATTATCATCTTGTCTGACCGCGGCGTGGACAGCGAGCACGCGGCGATTCCGGCATTGCTCGCGGTATCGGGTCTCCACCATCATCTCATCCGCAAAGGAACGCGGACGCGGGTCGGCCTGTTGCTGGAATCGGGCGAACCGCGCGAGGTACACCATTTTGCGTTGCTTATCGGCTACGGATGCAGCGCGATCAACCCGTATATGGCATTCGAGACCGTCGACGACCTGATTCGCGAGGGGATATTGACGGGGCTTGATCACAAGACTGCAGTCAAGAACTACATCAAGGCCGTTGTCAAAGGCGTGGTCAAGACGATGGCCAAGATGGGCATTTCGACCATCCAAAGCTATCGCGGCGCGCAAATCTTCGAGGCGATCGGTTTGAACCAGACGGTCATCGACAAGTATTTCACATGGACGGCGTCCCGCGTCGGCGGCATCGGCGCGGACGTGCTTGCGAAGGAGGTTCTGTTGCGGCATCGCCGCGCGTATCCTGACCGGCCGATGCCGGAAGATGAGACGCTGGATTCAGGCGGGTTTTACCAGTGGCGCAAGGAAGGCGAATATCACCTGTTCAATCCGGAGACAATTCACAAACTGCAACTGGCAACGCGCACAAACAGTTACAAGGTGTTCCAGGAATACAGCGGACTGGTGAACGACCATGCACGGAACCTCTGCACATTGCGCGGACTGCTCGACTTCAAGTCCGCGGCGCAACCGATCCCGATTGAGGAAGTCGAGTCGGTCGAGTTGATTGTGAAACGGTTTAAGACCGGTGCGATGAGTTACGGCTCGATCAGCAAGGAGGCGCACGAGGCACTGGCTATCGCCATGAACCGGCTAGGCGGCAAGAGCAATACCGGCGAAGGCGGCGAAGACCCGGCGCGCTATGAACCTTTGTCCAACGGCGACTCGAAAAACAGCGCCATCAAACAGGTGGCTTCAAGCCGTTTTGGCGTGACGAGCCAGTATCTCGTCAACGCGAAAGAAATTCAGATCAAGATGGCGCAGGGCGCCAAGCCCGGCGAAGGCGGCGAGTTGCCCGGACGCAAGGTCTATCCATGGATCGCCAAAACGCGCGGCACGACGGCGGGCGTCGGTCTCATTTCGCCGCCGCCGCACCACGATATTTACTCGATTGAAGACCTCGCGGAACTCATCCACGACTTGAAGAATGCCAACCGCGAAGCGCGGATTAGTGTGAAGCTCGTGGCCGAGGTCGGCGTCGGCACGATTGCGGCCGGTGTGTCGAAAGCGCATGCCGATGTGGTGCTGATCAGCGGTCACGACGGCGGCACGGGCGCGTCGCCGTTGTCCTCCATCAAGCACGCAGGCATTCCGTGGGAACTCGGCCTCGCCGAGACGCACCAGACGCTCGTGCTCAACAATCTCCGCAGCCGTATCGCAGTCGAGACCGACGGCCAACTCAAGACTGGCCGTGACGTTGTCATCGCCGCGCTGCTTGGCGCGGAGGAATTCGGTTTCGCCACCGCGCCGTTGGTGACGCTCGGCTGCATCATGATGCGCGTCTGTCATCTGAACACCTGTCCCGTCGGCGTCGCGACGCAGGACCCGCAGTTGCGCGCGCGGTTCACCGGCAGTCCCGATTACGTGGTGAATTTCATGCGGTTTGTGGCTCAGGAAATGCGCGAGTTGATGGCGCAGCTCGGTTTCCGCACTATCAACGAGATGATTGGGCGCGTTGACCGGCTCGAAGTGAAGAAGGCCATTGATCATTGGAAGGCGCGCGGGCTGGATTTCTCGAAGATCCTTTACCAGCCCGAGGCGCCCGATGAGGTTGGTCGGTACAAGCAGATGGAACAGGATCACGGCATCGCGCAGTCGCTCGACATGACTAAACTGATGGATCTTTGCCGGCCAGCCTGCGAGCGCGGCGAGAAGGTGCGCGCGACCTTGCCGATTCATAACGTCAATCGCGTCGTCGGCACCATTGTTGGCAGCGAAATCACGAGGAAATACGGGCCGGACGGTTTGCCCGAAGACACGATTAAGCTGACATTCAAAGGTTCGGCAGGCCAGAGTTTCGGCGCGTTCGTGCCGCGCGGTATGACGTTGATCCTCGAAGGCGACGCCAATGATTACCTCGGCAAAGGCCTCTGCGGCGGCCGCATCATTGTCTATCCGCCCGAAGGTTCCACGTTCGTGGCCGAGGAGAATATCGTTGTAGGCAACGTTGCGCTCTATGGCGCGACGGGCGGTGAGGCGTTCATCCGCGGCATGGCGGGCGAACGGTTCTGCGTCCGCAACAGCGGCGTCAACGCAGTCGTCGAGGCCGTTGGCGATCACGGCTGCGAATACATGACGGGCGGGCGGGTCATTGTCATCGGGCCGACTGGCCGCAACTTTGCGGCAGGCATGTCGGGCGGCATCGCGTATGTGCTCGACGAGCGAGGCGATTTCGCAACGCGCTGCAACCTTGCAATGGTCAGCTTGGGAAAACTCACCAACCCTGAAGAGATAGAGTTTGTCCGACAGATGCTCGCCCGGCACGGCGATTACACCAAGAGCACTCGCGCATGGAAGCTGCTCGCAGAATGGGACCAATCGGTGCCGAAGTTTGTGAGAGTTATGCCGAAAGACTACCAGCGCGTCCTCGATGCAGTCCAACGCGCGAAACAATCCGGCCTCAGCGGCGATGAGGCGATCAACGCCGCGTTCGAGGAGAACTCCCGCGATCTGGCGCGCGTCGGAGGAAATTGACCATGGGCAAACCCACAGGATTTCTGGAATATCAGCGCGAGCTTCCGCAGGATCGCCCGCCGATGGAGCGGATTCGCGACTGGCTGGAGTTCCATCTTCACATGCCAGAGGACAAACTGCGTGCGCAGGGCGCACGGTGCATGGATTGTGGTATCCCGTTCTGCCACAATGGCGCATTGCTGGCTGGCATGGCCAGCGGTTGCCCAATCAACAATCTCATCCCTGAATGGAACGATCTTGTCTATCGCGGATTGTGGCACGAGGCGCTCGAGCGACTCCACAAGACGAACAATTTCCCCGAGTTCACCGGCCGTGTCTGCCCCGCGCCATGCGAAGGCTCCTGCACGCTCGGCATCAACGCCCCGCCTGTCACCATTAAGAATATTGAGAACCAGATTATCGAACGCGGGTTTGCCGAGGGTTGGGTCAAACCCGTCGTGCCAGGCAAGCGCACGGGCAAGAAAATCGCCGTTGTCGGCAGCGGCCCAGCCGGTTTGTCGGCAGCGGCGCAGTTGAACAAGGCAGGCCATCTGGTCACAGTGTTCGAGAGGGCCGATCGCATTGGCGGCCTGCTCATGTACGGTATTCCGAACATGAAACTCGACAAGGCCATTGTCCAACGCCGCATAGACGTGCTCGCGCATGAAGGAGTGAACTTCGTCACGGATACCGAAGTCGGGCGGAATTATCCCGCCGAGCAGTTGCTTGAGAAATTCGATGCCGTAATCCTCTGCGGCGGGGCGACCAAGCCCCGGGATTTGCAGGTCGAAGACCGCAACCTGAAGGGCATCCATTTCGCGATGGATTTCCTGACCGCCAACACCAAACACGTCCTTAACCAGCGCGATGAATTCATCTCCGCTGCGGGCAAGGACGTGGTTATCATCGGCGGCGGTGACACCGGCACCGACTGCGTGGGCACCTCGCTGCGCCATCAGTGCCGCTCGGTTGTTCAATTGGAGATTCTGCCGGAACCACCCAGGGAACGCGCCGCCGACAACCCGTGGCCGCAGTGGCCGAAGGTGTACAGTATGGATTACGGCCAGCAAGAAGCCGCCGCGGTGTTCGGCGCAGACCCGCGCAGGTACCTTGTCACAGCAAACCGGTTTCTCGGCGATGAACAGGGCCAGGTCAGCGGCATCGAGACTGTAAATGTCAAGTGGGGACGCGATGATAAGGGCCGGTTCATTCCGAAGAACGTGCCAGGCACGGAGCGGATCATACCCGCGCAGTTGGTGCTACTGGCTATGGGATTTCTCGGACCCGAGGAGACGATGTTGAAACCGCTGGGAATCCAGCAGGACGACCGCAGCAACGTCAAGACCGAGCGCGGCAGATTCGCCACCAACGTCCGGGGCGTGTTCGCCGCGGGCGACTGTCGTCGGGGCCAGAGCCTAGTCGTCTGGGCGATCAACGAAGGCCGCGCCGCCGCCCGCGAATGCGACCGGCACCTGATGGGATCGACCGATCTGCCGTGAGGATGGTCAGGCCAACCAGTCACCCCGTTTCGTTTCTCAGTAGTGATCCGTCTGCCCCAGGTGAAATAGGTTGATTGTCAACTGGTCAACTTGTATAAGCCCGGCATCCGTTCGCCCACATCGAACCGTAGAACAAAGGAGACAAATGTCATGAAAACGTTATCGATCACACTCTCTCTGATGCTGGCGCTCGTAGCGTCAGCGCGCGCGGCCGATCAGTTCACTCCGAACCATTTGTTCGCGACCGGGGTCGACACCAATACCAGCCAGCCGTCCGTCTTCGAATTTGACGAGGGTGGAAGCCTCGTGCGCGCCATTCCGGTCGCGGCTGAAGGGTTAGTCTATGGGATTGCCTTTGGTCCGGATGGCAACATTTATGCGGCTCTGATGAGCGATAACAAAGTGGTGCGTGTGACTCCGACACTCGCGACTAATGTGATACTTAGTGCCAGTGATGGCTTAATGGGTCCAGAAGGACTGTCGTTCGGCCCGGACGGGACGCTTTTTGTCGGGAACGTCTTCACCAACATCGTTGTCACTCGGAGACCGGACGGCACCGTCTCCGCAATTACGCCCGGCGATACGAATACCGAGCCGGTGGCCGTAAGCTTTGGTGTTGCTGGCAACCGATATGTTAGCGATGACAAGGAAGACGACGGACCTGAGATCCGCGAGCAAGACCCGAGCGGCAGGGAGATCCGCATCTTGGGGCAAGGCGCGTTCATCGGCGGCAGCCTTGCCAACGTCGCGGAAGGCCCCGGCGGGTTGTTGTACGTCGCCGATTACTCGACCAACATCTATGTGTTCAGTTCCTCGGGTACTCTGCACTCAACGATCCAGCACCCGGACATTCAAGGCGCGTTCGGTTTGGCTTTCGGCCCCAACGGCAACCTTTTCGTCTGTTGCTGGGACAGTAGTAGCGTTATTGAGTTCACACCTGCCGGCACTCACGTCAGGACAATCACGTTGCCAAGGATGGTTGTCCCGAGTTACCTGGCCTTCGCGCCATACCGGTTTACTGCTTCACTGAAAGGCACCATTGCCGCTACGGGAAGCAGTGCCGCGAAGCTGGCGGAGAAAAACGCTGTGCTATCGATCACACCGGGATCGCGAACCATCATGCTCTCCGTAACGAACAACCTCGCCAACCCGGCCTCTTATGCCTCGCTGTTTGGAGGTCAATGGCATGTGTTCCGCGGGTTCGAGAACTTTAGTGGCGCCACGTCCGTGTCGCGCCTCTATCTCGGTTCGCAGGTCAATAATCAGCCTTCCTCGAATGGCGTCGGCTCGGTCAGCCTGACTGTCAAGGGCGCAGTAGGCTCGAACGGCTGGTTCGCGGTTAAGAGCATGAGCGGTTCCCTGCAACGCGCCAGTGATGCTGCGCAGTTCAAGGGTACCGTGAGTGGCAAACCCATCAAATGAACCATGCGTTCGTCTGATTGAGCAGCCCGGCGGCTGTCACTCCATCGAACTGTGATATGTGAGCCATGAGAGGATGGCGACCAAACGCAGTCCTGATCGCGACGTGTGTGATCCTTACCCCCGTTGCGACCGTGGTCCGCGGCGCGAATCCCACATACTCGTTCTACGGTAAGTCGTGGAACCAACTTTCAGACACGAACATCTCAGCTACCGGGCGGGCAGCGCTGGCAATTGATGTCTCTCAATGGAGACATGGCGAGACGGAACACTTCATCCTCCATTATGGCTGGAGCGGCGACAAGATAGCGCGGAGCGCGGAAGAGTTTTACGCCGAGATCCGCGAGTTTTTCGGGAATCGCCCAGATTTGATGGCAGACCGCAAATCACACATTTTCGCCATGCACATTCCGGCTGATTGGGAGAAATTCATCAAGACCGTTGGCATGCCGCCGTCAACCGGCGGTTTCACGCATGACAACGAGTTCTTCTATTTCAGCATGGGCGATGACGGGGAGTTCGACCGAAGAAGCCGGGTGCAGACGCATGAAATGACGCATCTGTTGTTCCACCGGTTCTTCCGCAACTACCCGCCGCTCTGGCTCAACGAAGGCATCGCCGAGTATTTTGGATTCCGCAAAACCTCCACAAGCATGGAATTCCGGCGCGCAGTGATTCAGCCGATGAGATTTAATCTCGACGCGCTATTTGCGGCCACGGATTACCCGAGCGACCCCAAGGCAGTGCAGGCGTTCTACGCAGAGGCGGTCGTCATCGTGGACTTTCTGACCAATACCCCCGAGCGGCGCGCGTTGCTGTCGAAGTTCGTGGACGCGATGATCTCCGACAACGACATGAACAAGGCTGTTAAGTTGTATGGCTACCGTGACCTGGCCGACTTCAAGTCGGCGTACGAACGTTACCGTCGGCAACTTTGACCTCGAAAGCTTTCTGGGCTGACCACAAGTATCGGACTGGACGTGACGGCGGTTACCCGCTATCCTTTGCTTTCGATGAAACGGCATGCAGTGCGCCGTATAATGGAGAAATATTATGAAGCAATTCAGCATTTTCTGCGCAACCACTGCCAGCGCGGTCGTCATCGCGCTGGGCACGGTCGGTTGCCCGCAACACAAGTCTACATCTGAGGAGCCGCGGACACCGCCAAGGTCCGCGTCACGCGCCCCGCGCGTGGTCACGCCGCCACCATCAATGTTTGACGGAACGTCGGCGTCCCAATCTGGGAAAACGTCGGCGTTGTCGGTCGTGGCGGAGTCGAAACTGGCCGCCAAGGAAGCCGGCGCGTTGGAGACGTACTACCTGGCCAAGACCGAGTTCGCGGACAAGGTCGAAACGCTTTACAAGATCAGCGACCTGGCGACAGGCGAGGCGTTGGACACCCTGACGCGCCTGTTCCTTCAGGAGAAGGATCCCGACATGAAAACCCAGATAATCGACGCGATGGACGATATCGACGGGTTCAATGAGAAGAAACTTGCCCTGCTGACCTTGGCGGTCAAGTCCGACCAGCCGCAAGACGTTCGCGAGAGCGCCATTAACGCCCTGGGTGACATCGAGGACGCGCGGGTCATACCAATCCTGGAATCGTTGTTGAACGATCCGGATGAAGATATCCGCTCGGAAGCCGAAGACGCCATGAAACTATTGCAGGACACTCTGGATAAGGCTGGTGCCCCCTAGTTTCCACCGCCTTAACTAAACAGTTGACGGCAGGCGGCGATTCCGTTAACTTGCCGCCCCCTCGCAAGAGGAGCAAAGGAGCAATCCCGTGTACGCAGTCGTTCAAACAGGCAGTAAACAATACCGCGTCAAGCCCGGCGATGTCGTCGAGGTCGAACTGCTCGACGGTGACAAGGGCAAGGAAATCGCGTTGGACACCGTTCTGCTGGTGGCCGATGGCGACAAGATCCAGGTCGGCAAACCGACCGTTTCTGGCGCCAGCGTGACCGCAGAGGTCATCGAATCCGACAAGAAGGCACGCAAGGTTATCGCCTTCAAGTTCCGGCGGCGCGAGGGTTACCATCGCAAACGCGGTATCCGCGCGCACCATACGATTTTGAAAATCAAAGAGATCGTCGTAAAGTAAGCTGTCGGCAAACAGGAGTTAGGTTATGGCTCATAAAAAAGGCAAAGGCAGTTCCAGCAATGGCCGCGATTCGGTCAGCAAGCGGCTGGGTGTGAAACATTTTGGCGGTTCGGCCGTCGTTTCCGGCAACATCCTAATCCGCCAGCGCGGTTCGCGCTATCTGGCGGGGGCCAACGTTGGTATCGGTCGCGACTGGACATTGTTCGCCCTCGCCGACGGCAAGGTCCGCTTCGACAAACAAGGCCGCCGCATCAATATCGACCTGGTTCCTTCGGCCAGCGCGTCGTAACTCCTGTCTCATCAAGTCTTAATCAAGGGCATTCGCCAGCAGGCGGATGCCCTTTTGTATTTGCTGAACCGACGGCGAGCCGAAACCGAGACGGAGATGATTTTGTAGAATCCGTCGTGACGGATCGCCGGGCGATTGCTGAGAAATGTCGCGCCGAACTGGTCATCGCTGCGGTTGTGCAACGGGAGTGGTAGCGCCACCGGCGCCGGCTCCGCCACCGCCAAGTCCTCCGCCCGGACCGCCTGGACCTCGCGGAACCTGGTACTGGGTGCTAGTGTACACCTTTTTAACTTGGTCAACGAAGTCTGAGGTATTCTGGCTGGTTATTCCAAGTTGCGTGGCGAGGCTTTGCAATTGCAGCGTGCGATCCTGGTCTCGCAACGTATTGAGCTGGTCTACCAAGGGGCGCATCTGTTCATTGATTTGCTGCATTTGAATCTGGCGCTGGTCATCAGGCAAATTCGCGAGGGCATCCCGGCTTTGGCGCAACTGATTGAGCTGGCCAAGCGTGTCGGCGATCTGGTTGACCACTTGAGCTTCATCAGGCGTCGCCGCGTTCTGTGCGCGCACGCTGAGCGTATCGAACTGGTCTTGCAGCCGCTGATCAGTAGCCTGCTGCCATTGCTGGCGCGCTTCAACGATTTGTTTGTAGCGTTCCGGGTCCTGCTGCCTGAGCTGTTCCATCCACGCCCGTCCTCGCGGATTGGCGCCCGGTGCGGGCGCCGCAATTTGTGGAACCTGCGTGGGAGACGATAACGCGCCAGCGGCCGTCAGCGTCGCAGTCTGCGATTTCAGTTTCTCGTACTCGTGCTGCAATCGGATATAAGCGGCATCCTTCTCGTCGAGCATCTGGCGCAATAAAACCATGTCGTTACTGGTTGTGCCTCTTATGGAGGGCCGCACGTTTTCCGACGCTCGCGCGGCTACCTTGGCTTGGTCGCGCTCGGCCCGCGCCTGAGTTGCTTGTTCTGCCGCTAGAAAAGCCATCACAGACATGACGGCGCTAAGTGCCACCGCGACGACGACCACGCCACGGACCAAAGGAGAAGTACTGCTGTTCATAAGAACGTACTCTGCACACTAACCTTTTTATGCCGTTTGTGCTAGTGTTTTCGAGTCGATGACCACACTCAGCCAATTGAAAGAGAAAGTGACGGCCCACGCCGAGTTGACGCGCACCGAAGCCGGTGAAGCAGTGGCGCAGTTGCTCGACGACGCCGTACCTGACAATGCCAAGGCGGCGTTCCTGACGGCACTGGCGCGCAAGGGCGAGACGGCGGGCGAAATCGCGGCGTTCGCGCTCGAACTGCGGATGCGCGCCCTGGATCCGCAAATTGATCCCGCCCGATTCGGCGGCGTGTTGCTCGACGTGGTCGGCACGGGCGCTGACATGGCGCACACGTTCAACATCTCATCGTGCGTCATCTTCGTGGCGGCCGCAGCGGGCGTCGCGGTTGCCAAGCACGGCAATCGCGCCGTCACCAGCAAGTGCGGGAGCGCCGACGTGCTCGCGGCGTTGGGGGCGCGTATCGAGCTTGCGCCAGCAGTTGCCCGACGTTGCTTGGAGGAGACCGGCCTGACGTTTTTCTTCGCGCCGCTATACCATCCGTCGTTCAAGGCGATCGCGCCTGTCCGCAAGCAGCTTGCCGCGCAAGAACAGCGCACCGTGTTCAACCTTCTCGGCCCGCTGGTTAATCCCGCGCGCCCGACCCATCAACTGGTCGGCGTGTTCGACAAGGCGCTCGTCAGCCGATACGCCGAGGTATTGCGGTTGCTCGGCTTGAAACACGCGCTGGTTGTGCATGGCGACGGTCTGGACGAACTCTCCATCATGGGCCCGAACACGGTCGCCGAGGTTTGGGCCGGGCGAATCGAGGAAACCGTCCGCGATTTTCGCGTCCTGTACTCGCAGTGGCGCGGCGTGGAGGTGAAACTGGCGGAGCTGGCTGGCGGCGATCCGCCGGCCAATGCGCGGATCGTCCGCGACGTGCTGGGTGGCCGCGATCGCGGCGCCCGACGCGACATCGTGCTGCTCAACGCGGCAGCGGCGCTGGTTGTCTCCGACAAAGTGGACGGTTTCGAGTCCGGCTGGCAACGCGCGGTGGAATTGATTGACAGCGGCGCAGCGCTGGCCAAACTCGAGCAATTTGTCGCAGCGACGAATCGCGGATAAAGCATGTCGTGCGCGGCGTTCCCGGGGTGAATTATTCCATGACTGCTTTCCGACAGATGTGAAACATCCAGCTTAGAGGCCGGAGTCGAGCACGGAGCGGACGCTTCTGCAGAGATCTTCAGCATTGTACGGTTTTTGCAGGTAACCGAGGCAACCATGCTGAAGCATACGCTGGCCTTCAAGGTCCGGACTGTAGCCACTGGAGACGATGACCCGCACGTTCGGATTGACCTCTTTCATTCGGACGAGCAATTCCGGGCCGCTGATGTGTGGCATCACAATGTCCGCGATGACAAGATCGATCTTCTGCCACCGGTCGCGGTAGATGCTCAACCCGGTGGCGCCATCATCGGCAGCCAGCACCGTGTAACCTTTCGCCTCCAGCGCCATCTGCGCCATCTCGCGAATGATCTCCTCGTCTTCGACCAGCAGGATGCACTCGCGACCGCCGCGGACCAGGGCTTTGTTGAGGTTTTCCACTTTGGGCAGCGGTTTGGTCGTCGCCGGCAAAAACACCTCAAACAACGCGCCTTTGCCCGGCTCGGACTCCACGCGAATCGTGCCGCCAAAACTTTTCACTATGCTTTGGGCGACCGACAAGCCAAGGCCGGTGCTCCTGGGTTTGGTCGTGAAGAACGGATCGAAAGCGTGCTTCTTCGTCTTGGCGTCCACGCCGCAACCCGTGTCGCGGAACCCGAGCACAACGTACTCACCATCAGGCACGGCAACTTCGAGGCGATGAGCGTTTTTGGAATCGAGACGCACATTGCGCGTGCTGATGGTGAAGATGCCGCCTGTAGACATGGCGTCACGGGCATTCAAGGCGATATTGAGCACCACCTGTTCGAGTTGGGACACATCGGCCTCGACGGGGCGCAAGTCTTTCGCGATCTGGCGCTGAATAAGAATCGTCTTGTCGAAGCTGCGCTCGACGATCTTCAGTGTCTGTTCAATGTATTCGTTGGGGTCGAGCACCGTCAGCTTCCGCCGCTCACGCCGCGCGAACGACAGCAACTGCTTGGTCAGCGCCGCGCCACGATGCGAACTACTTTCGATGGCCTCCAAATACCGATACGTCGCGTGGCGGGGATCCGTTTGCTGCTTGATATAGTCGGCGCAGGCCAGAATCGCGCCGAGCATGTTGTTCAGATCATGCGCAATGCCGCTGGCCAGCGAGCCGATGGAATCGATCTTCTGAACCTGCACCAGTTCAAGGTACAGTTCCTCTGCCTGAATCGCACCTGCCATGATGTTCGCCACGGATTGCATTTCCGCCGCCGGCTGCGGCGCGATGACCATGTGCCGGCGATAGAACACGCCGAGCACGCCCGCCAGATCGCCGCGGCGCACGATCGCGCTCAGCACGGCAGTGACAACCTTCTCGTCAGCCAAGAATTGCGCCAGCGACGGCGTAAGTTTCTGAGACACGTCTTCCATGACGATCTGTCGCGGGGCGTCCGGCGGCATACCGAAATCCGGGAATGGCCAACGATGTTGTCGCAGTTGGTCCAGTTTCGAGGCGTCCACCCCGTATGCGCCTTTCAGGGTGAAGTTGCCTGACACTCCCTTGTCCACCTGCCACGTAGCGACCACATCGGCCTCAAACAACGACGCCACCTTGGCAAGCGCATCGGGTGCAAGCTGGCTGAAATCGAGTTTATCTATCAGGGCGCGCGAAATCTCGTTGAGGACGCTCTGCCGTTCGGCGGCCACGCGCTGGGAAAGTTTCTGCTCGCTGACCCGCCCGTCTTTCAGTTCTTCGTGCTGGCGTCGCAGCCGCAGGATGTACAGGTACGTTTCCACCGCTACCAACCCGAGCACCAGTATCGATGCGCCGCTCAACGGCAGGTACACCTCGGCCCAGGTTTTATTCGGGCTGCTCAGGTACCCGATAACGAAGTAGCAAACTGCCAGCGTCAGCACGATGGCGTATAGTCGGACGCGAAGTGACCGCATCCGGCCTTCTAATTTGGGTTTGTCCATCTGTTTGCGCATAATGTGCACCAGATTTGCCAATCCGGCAAATGGGCCATTGCGGCGCAAATCATCCGCAGCGGGCGGGCGCTTATTCTTTCGTCCCGGGTACCAACGGTTGACGGCTGATTAGTAGACGGTCGATGAAGCTGGTGGTGTAACGGCCGCGGCGGAAGTTGGGATCTTTCAAGATCAACTGATGTAACGGTAATGTGGTCTTGATACCGCGGATGATGAATTCGTCGAGCGCCCGCGACATGCGGTCCAATGCCGTGCGCCGGTCGGGCCCGAAACAAATCAGTTTGGCAATCAGCGAATCGTAATGCGGCGGAATCGTGTAACCGCCGTAAACATGGGTGTCCACGCGAACTCCGTGGCCGCCGGGTATGTGGAGAAACTCGATCCGGCCGGGGCTGGACTGGAAACCATTGAACGGATCCTCGGCATTGATGCGGCACTCAATCGCACACTTGGTGAACTCGATGTCCTTCTGCGCATATCCAAGTTCCTCACCTGCGGCGATGCGGAGTTGTTCCTCGACGATGTCGATCCCTGTCACTTCCTCCGTCACGGGATGCTCGACCTGAACGCGGGTGTTCATTTCGATGAAGTAATACCCGCCTTCGGAGTTCAGCAGGAATTCCACCGTGCCCGCGTTGGTGTATTTCACGGCTTCCGCCGCCTTTATGGCCGCCTTGCCCATCTTCTTGCGCAGGTCGTTCGACAAAGCCGGCGAGGGCGATTCTTCCACTAATTTCTGGTGCCGGCGTTGCAGGCTGCAGTCGCGCTCACCGAGGTGCACGATGTTGCCCTTGCTGTCGCCGAGAATCTGAAACTCGATGTGCCGCGGGTTCTCAATAAATTTTTCAATATAGACCGCGCTGTTGCCGAACGCGCGTTCCGCTTCCGCCCGCGCCATGTGGTAACCCGTGACGAGACTCGGATCGTTGTGCGCCACGCGCATCCCGCGTCCGCCGCCGCCGCCTGCTGCTTTGACGATGACCGGATAAGTAATCTTCCGCGCGATCTTCAGCGCATCTCCTTCGCTATCCACGGGGCCATCGCTGCCCGGTACAACCGGCACGCCCGCTTTGCGCATCGTTTCGCGCGCCGCAATCTTGTCACCCATCGCCTTGATCGCCGCGCTGGATGGACCGATGAACTTGATGTTGCAACCTTCGCACACCTCGGCGAAGTGCGCGTTCTCCGCTAGAAATCCGTAACCCGGATGAATGGCTTCGACGTCGCCCACCTCGGCGGCGCTGACGATCCGGTCGATCTTCAGGTAGCTCTCTTTGCTCGGCGCATCGCCAATGCAGATCGCCTCGTCGGCCAGTTGCACGTGCAGGCAATCGGCGTCGGCTTTCGAGTAGACCGCCACGGTGCGGATACCCATTTCCTTGCAGGCGCGGATGATGCGCACTGCAATCTCGCCACGGTTGGCTATGAGGATTTTGTCGAACATAAAGTCGGAGTGTCAGGCCCTGATCGTGGACGGTTTAGCGAGGTTTGACCACAAACAGTTTTTGCCCGAACTCGACGGGCTTGGAGTTATCAGCCAGAACCTCGATGATCACACCTTTTACTTCCGCCTTGATCTCGTTCATCACCTTCATCGCTTCGACGATGCAGACCACCGTGTCTTCCTCAACGGCCTTGCCAATCTCGACGTATGGCGGCGCTTCGGGAGAAGGTGCCCGGTAAAACGTCCCCACCATCGGCGACGTGATGTACTTGACGTCTTCGGCTGGTAAATCGGGGATCGGGGCCGTCGCCGGCGCAGCCGGGGCCTTCGCAATAACTGGGGCGCTCACGGTGACAGTCGGTTGCGCGCTTTCCTGGCTGCATTTGATGTGGATTTTCAGACCGTCTTGCTCCATGGAAAACTCTGCGAGATCGTTTTCCTTCATCATCGTTATGATGGCTTGGATTTGGTCAAGTTCCATGGTGTTATCCTGCCTTATCTTGAGCGCGACGATAACTCACTGTCATTCAGAGACTTGTGAATCTCGCCATGCGCCCTCTTTTGTTGGCTACCACTTTAGCAGACCGTGAGACGATTGTCTAACGGTTTTCCTCGACCAGCCGCAGGATCTCCCGATACTGCGCCTTCGTCGGATTCAACTCCACCGCGCGCCGCAACTCCCGTGAAACCTCGTTGACCGGCCGTCCCGCCGCTGCCAAGGCCCCGGCCAACCGGTAATGGCAACTCGCCCGCAACGGATCGTTTTCCACTGCCCGCCGACAATACCCCAGCCCCTCAGCAAACTGCCCCGCCGACACCAACAACTCGCCCGCCGTCATTTGGTAAATCGGATTTCGCGGGGCCAATGCCGCCGCACGCTCTGCCGCAGTGACTGCCGCCGTCCAATCCGTTCCGCTGCCGAGGGATTTCTCGTGGGCAAGATTCGCCGCCAACATCCGCCCTTCAAACCACATCACCGCCAGCGCCAATATAACAACTGCCGCTAACATCAGTGGCTGTCTATGATTAATCTCCTGGATTCTGTCTCCTGTCTCCTGTCTCCTGTCTTTTGTCAGTCCGTGCAATATCCCCAGCAGCGCAAACGCCGGCACCGCAACCCCGGGCACGTACAAATCAAAATCCACCAGCCCGTGCACAGTCCAACCTACGAGTGCCGCGTACACCGCAACTGACACCACGCCGCCCTGCCCTGAGCCTGCTTGCCGTGAGCCTGTCGAACTGGTCGAAGGGCGTACCAACCGAAACGCAGCACCCACTGCCACAACCCACAACGCGACGAACACCGCAAACGCCGCCACGCCCGAGTCGCACCACATTTCGAGGTAACTGTTGTGAACCAACTGCGCTTCCTCGGTCGTCGCGGTTTTGTACTTCGTGTAAACCGACCCAAACGTCCCCGGCCCTGTCCCGAACCACGGATGATCGTGGGCGATTCGCGCCGCGCCAGACCAATAGTCCAGCCGCGCCCCCAGACTGCTCTGCCTCAAATGCATCAACCCACCACGTTGCGCCGCCGCGAAGACGACAGCCAGCGTGGCTAACGCCACAACGCCAATGACGAGCCACGACATCCGGTTTCTGGGTGCAAGGCACAGCACGCCAGCCATCACCGACACAGCCAACGCCGCAAACCCGCCACGTGACCCCGTCAGCACGAGACAGAACACCATCAATCCACCCGCCGCTGCCAGCATCACCGCCTTCGTCACCCGGCCATTCACTTTTCCCCACAACCACGCCAGGACCGGCACAAACGCCACGACCAAATACCCAGCGAGCGCGTTTGGATAAGCCAGCGTTCCGAACACCCGGTTGCTCGTCAACTTCAGCCGCAAATCATCCGAGATCGTTGCGGGATCGAGATACGCCGCTGCATATTCCCGCGTCGCCGCCAACCCACCAAACCGCTGTTGCAACGCCGCGATGCACACCAACGCAGTCGCTGCCGCCAACGCGCCGAACACCCAGCCTGCCGCCTTCTCATCACGCACATATCGCGCTGCGGCATAAAACACCACCACGCACACAGCAAAATGGAGAACCGTGTCCACCGACGTTTGGACGCTGATCGACCGTGGTGTCGCCGCCATCTGCGTCAGCAGCCACGCCAGCGGCAGCCAATACAGCAAGTCAAACTGCTGTTTGGATGGCTCCGCTCCGCTCGCCCTGATCCCGCAGTCGCGGGACGAATGATTGCGGACGCTAACTGCGAACCAAATCAGTCCCGCAAAGACCAGCATCACCAGCAGCGGATTCGGCCACGGCGAGAGCACCCACTCCAACAGACCGCGCGGCACATGCGACGTGGATTGCATGACGACCGGCATGCCGAACTTTAGCGGCGCGAGAAACACCAGCGCACTCAGCGCCGCCACGGTCCAACGACCCGCGTTTTTGGTCGAGTTCACTGGGAAAGTTTTAGGAGGCCGACTTCCAGCGCAAGCGATTCGGAGAGGCTATGGGCGAGCGCGTCGCGGACCTGCTCGATGGCGTCGATGTTGGCCGCCGCCTGCGGATAGGTCAGCCGACCCGCCACTGAACGCAATGCGCCGGCTTGTTCGGGATGCGCCAGCAATTCGTCGTCTGCGCCCGTAACGCACAACAACACGTCGCCAAACCAGGCGTACAACTCCTCCAACACCTGTTCGCGGGCCGAGCGGTACTCGCCTTCGATCCGCGCCTCCATCTGATCATCGAGTCTCTCGCGCACCTTCGGTTCTAATTCCTCGTAACGGTCAAGGTTCGTCTCCGCCTCGACCCGTTGGCGGATTTCATTTTTAATCTGGCGCAGAATGACTGTCAGGTCGGCCAGCAGTTGATACGCGTTGACGACGCGCTGACCGTCCGTAGTGGTAAACTTCGCCAGCAACGGCAACAACTGCGCGCGGTACGGCGACGCTGAGCGCTCGCCACACGGCCCGAAGGAGATTCGCAGACAGCGCGAGAGAATCGTCGACAGCAACCGTTGCGGCTCGGCAGTGAGCAGAATGATGATCGTTTGCGCGGGCGGCTCCTCGAGCGTCTTCAGGAACGCGTTGCTCGCCTGCTCGCTCAGACAATCGGCGTCCACCAGCACGCCGATCTTCACGCGCCCGAGAGACGGCTTGAGGTTCACGGCGTTCTCGAACTCGCGGATCTGCTCGATAGTGATGCGACGACTCTTCGATTCTGGCCGCACCCAATAGACGTCGGGATGAACGCCCGCGTCTATGCGTCGGCAGGAATCGCACGCGTCACAACAATCATGCGCTTTATTCGAGCAATTGAGCGCTTTTGCCAGCGTGCGCGCCATCGCTTCCTTGTCGGTGCCGCGTGGCCCGTGAAACAGGTACGCATGCGCCAGCCGGCCACGTTTCAGGCTCCACTGCAGTTGACCGGCGATCGACGGCTGTTCGTTGTGATCGTTAAAGGACACTCTGCACCAGGTTCCAGACTTGCTCCTCGACGGCCTCCACGCTCTGGCTGCCGTCCACGACCTTCACGCGGCGCGGTTCGCGCTTGGCGAGGTCAAGATAACCGCAGCGGACCCGCTTGTAAAACTCCAGCGACTGGTTGTCCATGCGGTCGAACAACTCGCGCCCACGCACCCGCTCCAATCCGACGCGCGGATCGAGGTCAATCACCACTGTCAAGTTCGGCACACAACCGATGGCGGCAAACTCAATGATCCGCGCCACTGCGCCGGGATCGAGTTGCCGCCCGACGCCTTGATACACCGTCGTCGAATCGTAGAACCGGTCACCGAGCACGATCTCGCCGCGTTTCAGCGCCGGCGCGATCACTTGACGGACCAACTGCGCGCGGCTCGCACAATACAGTAGTAATTCGGTCTCGTAAATCATATCAACCGATTGCCGACGGTGCTGCAGGACGTGCCGAATCTGTTCGCCAATGTCCGTTCCACCGGGGTCGCGGGTGATTGAAACTGTATGCCCGGCGGCCCGGAGCCGTTCGGCCAGGCGCGGGAGAAGCGTGGACTTGCCACAGCCTTCTCCGCCTTCCAACGTAATGAGTTTGCCTTTGCGCGCCATTTCTGGGATAAGTCCTGCCTGATGTTAGCCTTCGCCCCGGTGGGGGTCAAGGCTTGCCCCGAATGTTTTCGGGGTGCCGACGCGACAACGAATAACAAACGTCATGCAGCCAACGCCGAACAACAACCAGCCGCGAGCGGAAACTCAGGGCCAGCCCGCAGCCAACGGCCCGCGCATCCGAATGCTGGCCATCGACGACAATGAAGAGTTTCTTGGCATCGTCCGGCAACTGCTCGAGCCACACGGTTTCGAGATCACGGGCGTGACCAGCGGTGCCAAGGCATTGGAGATTTACAAAGTGCGCGGCAATCAGTTTGACATCGTGCTGTTGGATTTCTACATGCCGGGGCTGGACGGTGGCCAGATTTGCGAGTGGCTCCATAAACTTAACCCCCGCGTCAAAGTGGTCATCTGCTCCGGTGCCGACGGAATGCGGCTCCGCCAGATTCAAATGCAGCACCCTACCATCGACGGCTGCATCCATAAACCGTTACGCATAGATGAAGCGCTCCATGTCCTTCGCCAAGTCCTCGCCAAACCGACGGATGCCGCGTGATTTGGAGTTGCGCAGCCATGTTGGATGATTTGGAGTTCATAAGAGGCGGAAGCAACTCTCGTCGGTAATCATTCCCATGTTCTTTATTGTCACCACGGGACGATCTGGCAGCCTAACGGCAGCGAAGGTCTTGTCGCAATCGCCTGATTGCATCTGCCTGCACGAGCCGAGACCGACCTTGATCAAGGAGGCGACGCTGTACCGATACGGGACTCTTCCAGAAGAGAATTTGCGGCGTATTCTATTGGCTACGCGTCGCCCGGTTGTAAACGGCAAGACATACGGCGAATCCAACCAGAAACTGGCGTACATCATCCCTGTGCTCGCCAGCGCATTTCCGGAGGCGCGATTCATCTGGCTGGTTCGCGACGGGCGCAATGTCGTTGCCTCAACGCATTACGGCTTGGAATGGTACAAGCCGCTGAGCGAAGTGAAGCACCGCACCATCGCGCTGGTGCAGGATTGGTTCGAGTACCGTTTGCGCGCCGATAAACTCGGCGAAATGAGCGCTGCTACCTGGGAGACATTGCCGCGCTTCGAGAAAAACTGCTGGCTCTGGACGCGCACCAATCAGATGGTCCGCGAAGATCTTCATGCGCTTTCGGCAACGCGTTCAATGCTGGTCCGGTTGGAGGATTTTTTTGACCGGCTCGGAGCGATCTGCGAATTCGCCGACATCACTCCCCCGCCACAATTGCAGGGCTTACGCAGCAACGAGTCTCCAATAAAACCGAAATACTGGCCCGACTGGCCTGAGGACGAAAAGGCCATATTCACAAGCCGATGCGGCGCGATGATGGACGAGCTTTATCCCGGATGGCGTGATGCCAAAGGCCGCTGGCAACCGCTGCCAAATGTCTCTCAGACGGCCGGTTGATCGCAGGCAACCTGCGCCCGCGATCCAGTTGGCCATGCTATCCCGCCTGCAGCCCCCGTCGAATCATGTGAATTGCAATCGCCACCAGCAACAGCGCGACAATCTTCGAAATCGCCCGTAACCCGTTAAGACCAACCCAGCCGGCCAGCCGTTCGCTGTAGCGCAATGCCGCAATCACCAACAATAGATTCACCAGCAACGCGGCCAGCGTGTACTCGAGACCGACCGTGTCCAAAAGAATCAGCAGCGTCGTCAGCGTGGCAGGACCGACAATCAGCGGCAAACCCAGCGGCACCACGCCGAAATCTTCGCTTGCATGCGGCATTTTCCGTTCGGGAAACAACAGATCCCGCGACGCCACGCCGACAAGCACCAGCCCGCCAGCAATCTGAAAATCGGCCACCGTGATACTTAGCGCACGAAAGATCAACTTGCCAAGGAACATGAAGCCGACGGCGACCAGCGCGGCAGTCCATGCCGCCTGCTGCGCGATGCGCCGGCGACGTTCCAGTCCCACGTCCTCGGTCATCGCCAAAAAAACCGGCACGATGCCTATGGGGTCAATCGCCACAAACAATGGCACCCACGCCAGCAAAAAGTTCTGCCAAATCTCCATGAATCCCATGCCTCTATTTGTAGTTTGGCGCAAAACGCAGCCGCGTGCAACTCCTGATGGAGCGAGTCTGGCGCCGTGATGGATTCTCAGCCCAAACGGGTTTTTCTCTTTGCGCGGCTTGTGGAGCGCGTGTATTTTGGATCCTGTAAACGAAAGGTTTTATGCTGGAGATCTGCAAATCGCTTCTGATTCAGGCCGTCGCAATAGTCCGCAAATGGTTTCTTGTCGGGATTATTCTCGGATTGGTGATGGTGATGGGTGCGATCGCATTGCATACTTACGACGCGGCGATCTCCGACTGGTGCACGGGAGTTTGTCACGGAACGACGCGCCAAGTCGCCAATGGGCTTAGTGTGTGGGGCAACTACCGGACCGGCTCGCTAATTCTCTGCGCCACGATACTGATCGCCGGTCTTGTTTGCCGGCGCAAGACATGGCAGACGGCGGCAATCGCGTGTTTGTTTGGCGTGACGTTGGCCGGTCTGGAGGCGGATGTTCCGAAGTCACTGTTGGGGCGTGCCCGACCCAATTCCGGTCTGCAGGACGGATTCTACGGACCCAGTCTAGAATACAAGTACCAGAGTTTTCCATCTGGGCACGCGACGACTTCCTCCGCCACGGCCGTGGCGTTGGCTGTCGCGTTGCCGCCCGTGGGCGTGCCGGCGCTCGTCGTCGCTGCGGGCGTGATGTGGTCGCGGGTGTGTCTTGGAGTGCATTATCCGACCGACGTGTGGGTCGGCGGCTGGATCGGGGCGTTGAACGGTCTCGTGTTCGGCTTGGCGGCGCGACGGCTCCGAGCTAAGGCCGTTGATAAACCCGCAACGTGACCCACGTGCTGTTAGCGACATCGAAGCCGTCAACTACGGATTCCCGGTAACCTTCCGCGGGTATCTGTGCCAGTTCCGCCTCCCGGCTGATAACCTTTGGCTTTCCTTGCCCGCCTCGCAAGCGCCAACGGAAATAATCCGTGGGCCGGATCTCCCGTTCCGTGCACACCGCCAGGCGCGGCCCGGGTTTCGCCATGAATTCCTTGAGTCTATCCACGCTGCCCACCGGTTCCCACAGATGATCCGCGTAAAACACGAGGCTCGGTTCCATGAACCGGTATCCGCCGTACGTCGTATCGGCGGGCATCTGGTTGAATAGTTGTTGCAGCCGCAGTGCCGGCGTTACCGCGCGCAAACCGCTGCCCAACCAGAACATCGATCCTGCCACCACAATCAGTGGCACTACCGAGGCCGCCACGCTGCCAAACCGCCAGAGAACCGCCAGCACGATCAGCGCCAGAATGATGCAACCCGCGCCGGCCAACGTGTCGCGCAATGGGCTGTACGATTCGCCCGCTGGGATTCGGAATACCTCACCCAATGCCGCGCCAGCGATCAGCGCACCCAGCAGCAGCACCCCCCAGAACCAAACACATGTCCACCGGGGCATTGTGACTTGCGGCTGCGCGAGTTGGCCGATGATCAGGAAAAATGCAGGAAACGCCGGTATCACGTAGTGCGGCAACTTGGTGGTGTAGAAACTGAACAACAGATACGTGCCCGCCAGCCACGATACCAAGAACGCGTTCCGCGAGTCCCAGTTCCGCCGTACCACTACCGCGCCGCCGCCTGCAAAAGCAATCCACGGGAACAAGCTCAGTATGGCCGTCAACAGGTAATAAAAAACAAAACCACCGTGCCCTTGGAAAGTCTTGTAGCCGCGTCCAACCACGTGCTCGCCAATACCGATTTTGAAGAACAGACCGTGTGTGCGTATCACGGCCGGGATGCCCCATGCGGCAATGATGAGCAGCACCAGTGGCAGCCCCAGTTCAAGCCGCAGATTGCGCCAGCGCAACGGCTGACGCCAGAAAATGAACCGGTACATCAGCACCGTCAACAACGGCACCACCAATGTGACGGGGCCTTTCGCCAGAAAACCGAGGCCCAACGCGCCGTACAACAGCAAAAACCACCGGCGCGAATGTTCCGGTCGTTCCGCGTGCAGGAGTTCGAACACGGCATAGTGCGCCACCGTTACGCCCAGGATCATCGGCATGTCCGCCAATACGCCGCGCCCGTGCTGGAGCAATTGCACGCAGGTTACGAATCCGAACCCGGCAAACACGCCGCAGGCGGTACTGAACCAGCGCCGGCCCATGTGCCACAACAACCACGCCATCGCCGCCGTGCATAAAACCGACGGCAACCGCGCGCTGAACTCGTTGACGCCGAACGCCAGATAAAACGGCCACATCATCCAGTAGATCAAGACCGGCTTGTCGAAGCGGTATTGACCGTTGAAGTATGGCACGGCCCAGTTGGCGTGTTCGCCCACCATCATCTCGCGCGTCGCCTCGGCGAACCGCGGTTCGTCACGGTCGAGCAATGGCATTGTCCCGGAGCTGGGCAACAGCAGCACCAGCGCCACGAGCACCAATAACCATGGCGCGACCCGTTGGAGGCGCGGGCTATCCAACCGTGCCGCAAGATTTGAAAAGGAAGCCATAGAATCGCGATGGTCTATACCATCACGCGCCAAAAGAGACAAACCAGATGTTTGAACCCGAATCTTCAGCTACGAAGTCGAGAACAGCCTTCTTGCAGTTGCTTAACAATACGTTCTCAATTAGACTCCCGTACGATCAATCGGGGTCCCGACATGCGTCGGGATCTTCGACTTGAATTAGAGCGTCCCGAGGCGCTCACGCGCTCGGGAAGGTCGCCTTGACGCGTGTCGAGGCGATGTGGAAAATGATCTCATAGGTCGGGGTCCCGACATGCGTCGGGATCTTCGACTTGGATTAGAGCGTCCCGAGGCGCTCACGCGCTCGGGAAGGTCGCCTTGACGCGTGTCGAGGCGATGTGGAAAATGGTTATACAGGTCGGGGCGTAGCTCAGCTTGGATTAGAGCGCCTGCCTTGGGCGCAGGAGGTCGCTGGTTCAAATCCAGTCGCCCCGACCAGTTCTTCAGATGAAATTTGGATTAGAGCGTCCCGAGGCGCTCGCGCGCTCGGGAAGGTCGCCTCGACGCGTGCCGAGGCCGCCACCAACCAATTATTTCTTATGTACTTCGTTTACATCCTTCAGAGCCTGTCCACAAAGCGTTTTTATGTTGGACAATGCGATCACCTGATTGAACGGTTCCATGAGCATCAAACAGGACGGACGGTATCCACTCGCAATCGCGGTACTTGGTGGATGCCGTACTACGAGGTTTATCCGACTAGAGCTGAGGCGATGAAACGTGAGCGAGAGATCAAAGCGAAGAAAAGCGCCCAAAGTATTCGCCGACTTATTCAACATTCATTTCCAGACCGGGAAATAAGATGAATTGGTTCCAAATAACCGCTGACGGCGTGATTGTAAACATTCGCGTCGTGCCGCGCGCTTCTAAGACCGAAGTGCAAGGCGTGCTTGGCGATATGCTGAAGATCCGCCTCCAGGCCCCGCCCGTGGACGGCAAAGCGAATGCGGCATTGGTGGAGTTCCTCGCCGAAACGCTTGATGTCGCCAAGTCGAACGTCATCCTGCTCTCCGGAGAAACCGGGCGAGCAAAGCGCGTACTGATCCGTGGCATCGAGGAAGTTGCCATCCGTCGGCTCTGGCCACAATGACGCGGCCTCGAGCTTGTGGTAGGAGCGAGCCGCCCGGCTCGCCCACTGTGCCGGAACGCATGCCGGCGGGCTACCCGGCGGGTCGCCCCTACCAAATCCAGACATGCGCATGGGGTTTCGTTAACGGTTCAGGCTGTCTGAAATTCGTGTTGCAGGATGCTCAACGCGTACAGCGCAGCAGTCTCTGCGCGAAGGACGAGTGGACCTAGTGAAAGTGGGATGCAACCAGCCGACTCCGCGAGATCCAGTTCCGCCGGTGTGAAATCACCTTCGGGGCCGATGAGGAGCAGCACAGACGGAGTGGTGGAATGGTGGAGTGGTGGAGTGGTGGAAAGGATCGACTTCAACGGCTTGGCGCCGGATCGGAGCGAGGCGATGAGTTTCAGATCGAACCGGCCGGGCGCATCGAGAAAATCGTGGAACATCTGCGGCGGATGAACTTCAGGCAGCCAGTTGTTGCCGCATTGCTTGCACGCTTCCAGCGCGATATCACGCCAGCGATCGGCCCTAGAATGCTTTGAATCACGTTCTGCGCCGAGACGCACCACCGTGCGCTCGGAAATCAGAGGCATGATGGCCGCCACGCCAAGTTCGGTCGCTTTCTGGATTATGAGGTCCATCGTCTTTTTCGGGACGGCTTGGGCGAGCGTGATCCGATAACGGACTGGCGATGCGGTGGAGTGCTGGAGTTCTGTCAGCCGCACCGTGTCTCGCGCGATCTCGGCGATACTGCATCGCGCTTCATGGCCGCGCCCGTTAAAGACGTTCACCTCATCACCAACCTGCAACCGCAAAACATGAAGCGCGTGGTGAGCTTCACCATCCGTCAGCGCGAGCATCTGTAAATTCGGCACGTAGAACCGGCGCATGATTACATTGTAGAGATCCCCTGAAGCTTGTCGAAGGGTTTTTACTTCGTTACGCGTCTCGTTCAGGTCGCTACGCCTAATCTGTGTTTTTCCGCGAAGCGCTTCACTCCAACTCCAGTGCCACCACCGACTTCGATGGCAACGTCACCGTGAACCCGCTGGCGATCAGTTTGCAGTCACTGAAATCGGCCGGCTTGATGTTGTCCGGCTGGTCGAAGGTGTTATGGGCCTGCATCGTCGGCGCGGTCAGGATGCGGCCGGTGACGGTGCGCGGCTTGGCGCCCTGCAATTCGCACGCGATTTCTGCCGGCTGGTTTGGATTAAGATTGCAGAGTGTGACGTGGATCCTGCCGTCCTTGTCGCGCGAGGCGGCGGCGCTGACGGACGGGACCTTGTACTCGTCCAATTGGTAATCGGCACACTTCAGTTCAATGGGCAGCAGCGTGGCGTCGTGGTGAACGGTGTACATCTCGAAGACCCAGTAGGTCGGAGTAACGATCATCTTTTCCTTGTCGGTGAGGATTAGGGACTGGAGCACGTTGATCAACTGGGAGATGTTGGCCATCTTCACGCGGTCGCAATGCTGGTTGAAGATGTTGAGCGTGACGCCCGCCACCAGCGCGTCGCGCAACGTGCTTTGCTGGTAAAGAAATCCCGGATTGCTGCCCGGCTCGACGTCGTACCACGCGCCCCATTCGTCCACGATGAGGCCGACGCGCTTTTGCGGGTCGTACTTGTCCATGATGGCCGCATGTTTGGTGATGATGTCGTCCATCTCCAGCGCGCGGCGGAGGGTGGCGTGCCACTCGGATTCGGTGAATTGGGTGGCGGAGCCTTTGTGCGACCAATTGCCGGTTGGCAATGTGTAGTAATGAAGTGACAGGCCATTCATGCCGTTGCCAATATTCTTCATCAACACCTCGGTCCAATTGGTGTCCCCGGCGTTCGAACCGCACGCAACGCGATAGACCCGGTTGCCCGGATAATCTTTTACGAACGTGTTGTACCGGCGGAAATTGTCCGCGTAAAACTCCGGTGTCATGTTGCCGCCGCAACCCCAGTTTTCATTGCCGACCGCAAAGTAAGGTATCTTCCATGGCCGCTCTCGGCCATTCTTGCGACGGAGGTTGGCCATCGGTGAATCGGCATCCGAAGTCATGTACTCGACCCATTCCATCATCTCCTGCACCGTGCCGCTGCCCAGATTCCCAGAGACGTAAGGGGCGGCCCCGATCTGATCGCAAAAATCCAGAAACTCGTGCGTGCCGAAATGGTTGTTCTCAACCACGCCACCCCAAGTGGTGTTGATCATCGAGGGCCGTTGTTCGCGCGGACCAATGCCGTTTTTCCAATGATATTCGTCGGCGAAACAGCCGCCCGGCCAGCGTAGCACGGGGACTTTGATTTTCTTGAGCGCGGCCACCACGTCGTTGCGGATGCCACGTGTGTTCGGTATCGGGCTGTCTTGCCCGACCCAGATGCCTTCATTAACACACCGGCCGAGGTGCTCGGAGAAATGTCCGTATATGTTCCGGCTGATGGTGTTCGTGCCCTGGTCAGCGTGGATAACGAGTTGAGTGTTGGCAGCTGACGCGCTGCCTGCGGCGATCCCCAACGTAACGACGGCAATCAGTTGCATCCGTTTGGCAATCATGGTTTGTTCTCCCTTGTCTTTGCGGTGGCTAGGTTGTCTCCAATATGCAGACGCGGAGTCTAGGACATTGCAAACTTCTATTTCTTGCCAAAAAACCGTTTGGCCTTTTCGAGAAACGATTTCCGTTGTGGATAAGCTTCGTCGTTGGCCAGCACGGCGAATTCTTCCAGCTTTTCACGCATGGCGCGACTGAGTCTTGTCGGCACTTCGACGGCGACATGCACAAGTTGGTCGCCGTTACCGCCGCCGTGGGCATTGGACATTCCCTTGCCACGCAACCGGAACATCGTCCCATCTTGCGTGCCCGCCGGGATCTTCAGAAGCGCAGGACCGCTCAATGTTGGCACCTGAATCTCGCCGCCGAGCGCCGCGACAGAAAAACTGATTGGCACTTCACACAACAGATCGTCGCCTTCGCGTATGAACAGATCGTGCGGCTTGACGTGTACGACGACGTAGAGGTCGCCACTCGGCCCCCCGCGAAAACCAGCTTCGCCATGGCCCGAACTGCGCAACCGCGAACCGTCGTCAATGCCAGCCGGGATGTGCACCTTGAGTTTGCGGCGCTGCTGGATTCGCCCGTCGCCGACACATTTCTTGCAGGGATTATTAATGATCTCGCCCGCGCCATTGCAGCGCGGACAGGTCGAGGCGATGGTCAGGAACCCATGACTACGCGCCACCTGGCCGTGCCCGTGACATATCGGGCATGTCTCACTTTTTGCGCCCTCGGCCGCGCCGCGTCCTTTGCAATCCAAACACGTGTCGAGCACATTGAAACTGATTTCCTTCTCGACGCCATGCGCGGCCTCTTCAAACTCGATTTGGATATCGTAGCGCAGGTCGTTGCCGTGCTGCGCGCCGCCGCGCCGGCCGCTACGCTGATGGCCGAACGCTTGCTCGAAGAAATCGTCGAACGCCCCGCCGCCGCCCCCAGCGAACACTTCACGAAAGATCTCGAACGGGTCATGGAACCCGCCGTATTGCGGTCCGGCGCCGGGACCTCCTCGTCCAAACCCAGCGCCAGCGCCACCGGGCGCAAACGCTGCGTGACCGAAACGATCGTATGCGGCGCGTTTCTGCTCATCGCTGAGCGCTTCGTACGCCTCGCCGAATTCCTTGAATTTCTCCTCGGCCGCTTTGTCGCCGGGATTCTTGTCGGGATGATATTTCAGCGCAAGTTTGCGGTAGGCCTTCTTGATTTCCTCCGCGCTCGCCTCGCGGTTGACACCGAGAATCTCGTAGTAATCGCGTTTGGTCATTCGGATCCACAGGCAGGGACGCCTGTGCCACCAGGATTCTGCTGCGCAGGACCCTTGCTGACGACGACCCGAGCTGGCCGTAACAACCGTTTCGAGAGGTTATAGCCGCGCTGGAGTTGCTCGATAATGACGCCTTCGGGATGTTCAGCCGACTCGACGTGAGCGATGGCTTCGTGAAAGTTGGGATCAAATGGATGGCCGACATGAGCGACGACTTCTTCCAGGCCAAACTCGGCCAGCGTGCTCTGAAACATGGAGTGAATCTGGCGCAGACCGTTGAGTAGTTCGTCCGACTGCTGCGCGGCATCCGCCGGCTTTTCAGCGTGGGTTATGGCGCGTTCCAAGTTATCGAGCACCGGCAGCAACGCGGCTACAACCTGTTCGCGCGTCGCGCGTGCCAGTTCCTCTTTCTCGCGCAAAACCCGTTTCTTGTAGTTCTCCAATTCCGCCGCGGTGCGCAGAAACCGGTCCCAATTCTCGTCGGCCTTTGCCGCCTTTTCATTCAGCGCTGCGAGTTCCTGTCCGCCCACGACCGGTGATGACGATGCGGACGGCGCGGACGATGGTTGATGTTTCTTATCTTTGCTCATCCGACTTTCAAATTGGTGTTTGTGAAAAAAAAGGCGTTACCACACGGTTTACCCGGATTTCTTCTCACCGGCGGGGCGTTCAATGCGTTCCCGCAGCGATTTTGTAACATCGCGAAATTTCTGTTCATTGCGTTCGTCGGTGCGAATCAAATCCGTGTGCGCCTCTAACATCGCTTCGGCCATCGCGTCCCGGTCAAGCGAGAGCAATTGCGTGAGATCGGTGCCCGGCAGAAATTGAAATCCGGCGGGTACGGGATGTTGCGCAGAATCCAGCGCAGCGGTAGCGATATCCAATAGCCGATCCAAGCCGAGAATTTTGAGTGATTCGACGTTGCGGGCATTGGCATTGACAATGTGGACTTTGCCCGTTTGCCCGTCCTTGGCGAGTCGCAGACCGATGCCAGCCAACACACCTAGAAATGTGCTGTCCATACCCTGGCACTCCGCCAAATCCATCACGAACTCACGGTAGTGGCCGCCCTCTATCATATCCTCCGCGAACCGGCGCAATGGCTGGCTGTTCTGAAACGTGCCGCGCCCCACCACGCGCACAAACACTTCGCGCTCCGTAGAGCCGACGCTGATTCCGTTTGAGTTTTCGCTCACTGCGGTTTTTGTGTTCCTCTCGCCTCTCCGCCACCCGTGAACTTACACGCCACAACCGCACACCGTCAAGACAACCACCTGCCGGCGAAGACCAAGGCGGCGTGACGCCCATTTACGGACCGAACACGCCGCCTCGACGAATTGTTTCGCGATTTACCTCGAATGAGGTTCGCGGGTTGACGGTGGGGCGGTTGGCCGCCCCACCGCCCACCGTTTACGATGTTAGTAGTCCATGCCGCCGCCCATACCGCCCATGCCACCGCCGCCCGGAGCGCCGCCGTGAGATTTATCCTTATCAGGCACCTCGGTGACGCAGCATTCGGTGGTCAACAACAGACCCGCAATGCTCGACGCATTCTGCAGGGCGAATCGGGTGACCTTGGTCGGGTCAATAATGCCCGCTTTACCCATGTCAACGTACTCGAGCTTGTCGCAGTCGAAGCCTTCCCAGCCTTTGCGGTCCTTGACTTCCTTGACGATAAGCGAGCCTTCCTCGCCCGCGTTATTGGCCAACTGGCGAAGCGGCTCTTCGAGAGCGCGCAATACAATCTGCACGCCGATCTGCTCGTCGCCTTTGAGCTTGAGCTCTTGCAACGCCGGGATGCAGCGGATCAACGCCGCCCCGCCGCCGGGCACGATGCCTTCCTCGACAGCCGCGCGGGTCGCGTGCAACGCGTCTTCGACGCGCGCCTTCTTTTCCTTCATCTCGGTCTCGGTAGCCGCGCCGACGTGCACAACCGCCACGCCGCCCGCCAACTTCGCGAGCCGCTCCTGCAACTTCTCGCGGTCGTAGTCGCTCGTGGTTTCCTCGATGGCCTTGCGCATCTGGTTGATCCGGCCCTGAACGTCGCTCTGTTTGCCGTTGCCCTCGACAATCGTGGTGTTTTCCTTATCAATCACGATCTTCTTGGCGCGGCCGAGGCCGTCCAGTTCCACTTTCTCGAGCTTGATGCCGAGATCTTCGCTCAGGAACTTGCCGCCCGTGAGGATGGCAATATCTTCCATCATCGCCTTGCGGCGATCGCCGAAGCCGGGGGCCTTGACGGCGCAGACCTGGATCGTGCCGCGCAGCTTGTTGACGACGAGAGTGGCGAGCGCTTCGCCTTCGACTTCCTCGGCGATGATCAACAACGGTTTACCGAGCTTGGCGACCTTCTCCAGCAACGGGAGCAGATCTTTCAAGCTGCTGATTTTCTTCTCGTGAATCAGGATGTACGCGTCTTCGAGCACGGCTTCCATCGTCTCCGCGTTCGTTACGAAGTACGGCGACAGATAACCCTTGTCGAACTGCATACCTTCGACGACGTCGAGCGTGGTCTCAATACTCTTGGCTTCCTCGACTGTGATCGTGCCGTCTTTGCCGACCTTGTCCATCGCGTCGGCGATGATGCTGCCAATGGTCTTGTCGCCGTTCGCGGAAATCGTCGCGACCTGCATGATTTCGCTGCGGTCTTTGACCTTCTTGCTGAGCTTGTTGAGTTGTTCGATAACCGCCTCAACCGCCTTGCTAATCCCGCGCTGCAACGCCATTGGATTGGCGCCCGCAGTTACGTTGCGCAGGCCTTCACGGTAAATCGCCTCGGCCAACACGGTCGCCGTGGTCGTGCCATCGCCCGCCACGTCGCTGGTCTTGCTGGCGACTTCGCGGACCATCTGGGCGCCCATGTTTTCCCACGGATCTTCAAGCTCGATCTCTTTCGCCACCGTCACACCGTCCTTGGTGATCAGGGGCGACCCGAATTTCTTGTCGAGCACGACGTTGCGGCCTTTCGGCCCCAGCGTGACCTTGACGGCCCGGCTCAGTTTCTCTACACCGCGCAACAACGCCTTGCGCGCGTCCTCTTCAAACATCAATTGTTTTGCAGCCATGTTAAATTGCTCCTTTGTGTGTTAGCGCTATTCGATCACGGCGAGGATGTCTTCCTCGGGCATGATCTGGTATTCCTTGCCGTCGATTTTGATCTCCGTGCCGCCGTACTTGCTGATCAACACGCGATCACCCTTCTTGACCGTGAACGGGATGAGCTTGCCGTCATCGTCACGTTTCCCGGTGCCCAAGGCAATGACTTTGCCTTCCTGCGGTTTTTCCTTGGCCGTATCCGGGATGATAATCCCGCCCTTTTTCACTTCCTGTTCTTCGATCGGCTGCACCAACACCCGATCGCGCAACGGTTTTATGTTCATGCGTCTCCTGACTCCTTCTGGTTTTTGGTTTCCGGTTGAATCTTGCTGCTGTAGCGGCGGTCTATGACCGCCGTTTGCTTTAGCTCTGCCCATCGGCGCTCACAGAGCGCCGCTACAAACCTCACTCACTTCTCTTTCTTGTCGTCGTCCACCATCTCGAAATCGGCGTCCACGACTTCACCTTCTTTGCCGCCGGACTTCTTCGCCTGTCCGCCGGCATCCGTCTTGGGTTCATCACCCGCACCGGGCGCTGCGCCTGCGCCGGACTTGTCCGCCGCGGCGGATTTCTCGCGCGCCTTCGCGTAGATGTCCGACGACACACCATGCCACACCTCGGTCAGCTTCTCCTCGGCATCCTTCATCGCGTCGAAATCTTCGCGTTTCAAGGCGTCTTTGACCTTCTCAATAGCCGCATCCAATTTCGATTTCTGATCGCCGCTGATGATGTCCTTGTGTTCCTTCATCAGTTTTTCCGTCTCGTACACCCGGGCATCACACCGGTTGCGCAACTCAACTTTCTCGCGCAACTTCTTGTCCTCATCGGCATGCGACTCGGCTTCATGCCGCATCTTATCGACCTCATCCTTGTTGAGGCCGCTCGATGCGGTAATGGTGATTTTCTGCGACTTGCCTGTGCCGAGGTCTTTGGCGCTGACGTGCAAAATGCCGTTGGCATCGGTGTCGAACGTCACCTCAATCTGCGGAATACCGCGCGCCGCAGGCGGAATATCAGTGAGATGAAACTTGCCAATCGTCTTATTATCGCGCGCCATTGAACGTTCGCCCTGTAACACGTGCACCTCGACGCTTGTCTGACTATCCGCAGCGGTCGAGAAAATCTCGCTCTTCCGGGTCGGAATCGTCGTGTTACGCGGGATAAGCACGGTAAACACATTACCGAGCGTCTCGATGCCGAGCGACAACGGCGTCACGTCCAGCAACACGATATCCTGTTTGACCTGGCCGGTGAGAACGCCGCCCTGAATGGCTGCGCCGACCGCAACGACTTCGTCAGGATTAACGCCCTGATGCGGCGCTTTGCCGATGAGTTTGCCCGCGGTCTCGATGACCTTCGGCATGCGCGTCATGCCGCCGACCAGCACCAGCTCGTTCACCTTCGACATATCGAGTTTGCCGTCGCGAAGACACGCCTCGACCGGCTTGATCGTGCGCTCAATCAGATCATCACAGAGCTGTTCCAGCTTCGCGCGGGTCAGCTTCTTGACGATGTGTTTCGGCCCGGTAGCATCGGCGGTAATAAACGGCAGATTGATCTCGTATTCCATCGCGCTGGACAACGCGATCTTGGCTTTCTCGCTTTCCTCTTTGATCCGCTGAAGGGCGTCGGCCTGCTTCTTCAGGTCAACACCATATTCCTTCTTGAAATCGTCAATGATCCAGTTCATCACGCGCTCATCGAAATCGTCACCGCCGAGATGCGTGTCGCCGTTGGTGGCCAACACTTCAAACACGCCGTCGCCAATGTTCAAGACCGAGATATCGAACGTGCCGCCGCCGAGGTCATACACGGCGATATGCTCGTCCTTCTTCTTGTCGAGACCATAAGCCAGCGAGGAAGCGGTCGGCTCGTTGATGATGCGCAGGACTTCCAGACCCGCGATCTTGCCGGCGTCCTTGGTCGCCTGACGCTGTGAATCGTTGAAATAGGCGGGAACAGTGACGACAGCCTGAGTGATTTTCTCGCCGAGATACGCTTCGGCGTCGGCCTTCATCTTCGCCAGAATCATCGCCGAAATCTCCGGTGGCGATAGTATCTTCTCTTCGTCACCGATCTTCACACGGACGTTCGCGTCGCCGTTGGATGCGCGAACGACTTCGAACGGCACGCGTTTGCGTTCCAGCTCGACCTCGTCATACTTCCGCCCCATGAACCGCTTTATGGAATAGACCGTGTTCTTCGGATTGACCACAGCCTGCCGCTTGGCAGCTTGACCGACAACACGTTCGCCTGATTTCGTGAACGCGACGATGGATGGAGTGGTCCGACCGCCTTCAGCGTTCGGGACAACCACCGGCTCGCCGCCTTCCATGACGGCCATGCACGAGTTCGTCGTGCCCAAATCAATACCTAAAACTTTTGCCATATTATTAAGTGCTCCTCTCAATGAGCATGAACTTGCCACGCTCATAGCGCGGTTGCGCTACCTTACTTAGCAATGCCAATGCCAAGCTTTGGGAATCACGCGCAACCGACACGCTGCCAACGCGTTCAGGAGATTCGCCACCGCGTCAACACCTGTGCCATGTCCCATCGAATGTCCCACTTCCACCAAGAAACTGTGCCACCAGCGCCAACCTGTCCCACTGAGATATGTGCCATGGAAGGCGGGTAAACCACAGAGACACAGAGGCCACAGAGGTGCGTGCTGGTAGGGCGCGGTGGCTCACCGCGCCGCCACCATTCGGCGCCGGCATTATGTGGTCACGGCGCTCTGTCGCCGTGCCGGAGTGTAACGGTGCTTTCCTGCCCTGAAAGCTTTCGGGGTGAATGAAGCACCTAGGATTTTCTCACACAAAGCCGCAGAGCCGCCAAGGCCCAATAAAACCAGACGGCTGAACGGAAGATGTCATCCTTGAGTTCCGCGCGTTTATCGGCTATCAGCTTAAGCCGAAATGTAAGGATATGGAGTTCCGAACTTGGAACGGAACCGCGAGAAGGAAGAACAAGTAATGAGTACGCCAAAAGGCCTGAAGTTCGACGAAATCGGCTACTGGTCGGAAATTAAGTTAGACATCGTGAAAGACTACGCCTCCGCGTATTCCAAGATCCTCACGGCACAGAAGAAACCCGCTTTGCAGCACGTTTACATCGACGCTTTTGCCGGGGCCGGCGTCCATCTTTCGAAGAAGACCGGCGAGTTTGTGGCAGGTAGTCCTGCGAATGCACTCTTGGTAAGACCGCCCTTTCGCGAGTACCATTTGATCGACATAGACCGGCAGAAGGTAGCGCAGTTGGAGGAGTTGGCAGACGGGCGAGATGATGTTCACATCTACGAGGGCGACTGCAACCAGATATTGCTCTCGAAGGTATTTCCCAATGTCCGTTGGGAGCAATACCGGCGCGGGCTCTGCCTGCTTGATCCGTATGGTCTGCATTTGCAGTGGCGTGTGATCGAGTCGGCGGGGAAGATGCGGTCGATGGACATGTTCCTGAATTTTCCCGTGGCCGACATGAATCGGAACGTGCTATGGCGACATCCCGAAGGCGTCGATCCCGCCGATGTCAAGCGGATGAACGAATTCTGGGGCGACGAGTCATGGCGGCAGGTGGCCTACACGACGGAGAAGGACTTGTTCAAGCACTTGGAGAAGGAGGAGAACGATGCGGTGGCCGAAGGTTTCCGGCAGCGGCTGCTGAAGGTGGCCGGGTTCAAGCATGTGCCGGAGCCTCTGCCGATGCGAAATTCAAAGGGAGCAACAGTTTATTACTTGTTCTTCGCTTCACAGAAGCCTGCTGCTGAGCATATTATCACTGACATCTTTAATAGGTACCGGCAGCGAGGCACAAAATAATGGCGGCGAATTCGTCAATTGAATGGACCCAAGCGACTTGGAACCCGGTCACGGGTTGCAGCAAGATTAGCCCCGGCTGCAAGAATTGTTATGCGGAGCGACTGGCGATGCGCTTGCAGGCGATGGGGCAACCGAACTACGCGAACGGATTCAAAGTCACATTACAGCCCCACATGCTGGAATTGCCGCTGCGATGGAAGAAGCCGCAGACAGTTTTTGTGAACTCCATGAGCGATCTTTTCCACGAAGACGTATCTCTCGGTTACGTGCAACAGGTTTTCGATGTCATGCGTCGCGCGCATTGGCATCGCTTCCAAATCCTGACGAAGCGGTCGAAGCGATTGCTGGAGATCAACCCGCGTTTGTCATGGCAGCCAAATATCTGGATGGGCGTCAGCGTGGAGAATGCGGACCACGCATTCAGGATTGGCCATCTTCGTCAGACCGGAGCGCACATCAAGTTCTTGTCATTAGAACCGTTGCTTGGACCACTGCCGAATCTAAAGTTGCGAGGAATTGATTGGGCGATTGTTGGTGGTGAATCCGGCCCGAGTGCGCGACCGATGGATGCGGATTGGGTGCTCGACATTCGCGATCAGTGCCAAGCGGCAGACATAGCTTTCTTCTTTAAACAATGGGGTGGCGTTCGGAAGAAGACCACCGGTCGTGAACTCGAAGGACGAACGTGGGATGAAATGCCGGAAGCCGTGATGGCTGCCGCGTAGCCGGGGGCGAACGGGTTAGCCGTTGACTATTGACACGTTGCTGTCGCTGCGATTGACAGACCTCTTCTGCAACTCTATCCTCACACGCTGAGCCGCACCGTTTCGCCGATAAACTTCGAGCGAACAAGTCTGGCCGAATAAAAATGTTGAGGATTGAGAAAATGAACAACGACGAATCAATACTGGCTGAACTGCGAAAAATATCGGCGTGGACTGACATGTCACGCAAGGCGACAAAATGGATGCTCATCTTCTTTGCTGTTTTCATCCCGGCATTTATCGTTTTTGCCGTCTTGGTGGAACAACATAGATCGAAGACGCGAGAGGATGCCAAGGCTCTCGAGAAACATGATTGGTACGATGTTAACCAAAGTATCCACACTTGCGACTTCGATAAGGCAATACGGATTGGCGAGGAACTCATCAAGAAAAGCCCCCAGTACCCCGAAGGTCACTATCGGTTGGCGGCAGCGTACGTGGCTGCAGGGAAGATAAAGGAAGCGAGGGCGCACTATGCGGAAGCCTTTCGTCTATTCCCTTGCGAAGAGTACGAGAAGTTGCTGATCGCGATAGACAAAAGAATCAAGGAGGAGAATCCCCAACCAGTCGCTCCAGCGAACGGGGCTTCGCCCCGTCCCTGACCTTTGCGGGCCAGTGGACTCAACTCTCCGCTCTTCACACGCTACATTTCCTCGCCGCGCCTGAATTCTCAACGCGTTCCGCCATGATGGGTTCCAGTGGAATCCGTCATCACATGAACATAAACGGAGGTAATCCACGGATTGCACCGATTTCCACGGATTATTCGGCAGGTGAATCAGTGTTCATCCGTGTCATCCGTGGACAAGTCCCCGTCGTCGTCACGCATGATACCTAGTACTACTAGGTATTCCGCGAACGAACGCGCCTGCGCGTGTCGCTCCAAACCGCAAATCAGGTTCGGCAGGGGGCAACCCATATAGTTTATGGCTCACCTTAACAACCCTCGATGCGTCGAAACTATGGTTTGCCCATTTGTTTTTGCAGTGATTAATACTGAATCAGCGACAATATAGATGTATTGTGTGTTCCTATTCATCAACTATGGAGGTGCACCGTGAATTCATTCAAATGTAAGGCTGTTCTGATAGGTCTGTTGCTGACGCTGGCCCTCGCAGTTCCGGTCCGGGCCCAAACAATTAGGGATGTAGATGATGGCACTACTCTTAAGCAGATCATCATCTTTGGCCGCCATAGCATACGCTCATCTGCAACTGACACAAACACTCTGGCCCAGTTTTCAACTAATTCTTACCCCGTCTTCGTCGGGGTCCCGATGGGCTACCTGACTCCCAACGGACGGGAGGCAGAACGTCTACTCGGCTCCTATTTCCGCGACTATCTGCTCCACGAAGGGCTTCTCACGGGCAACGCTTCAACAGATCTATCTCGCTCGTATTTCCGCGCCAATTCCATTCAGCGCTCCAACATTACTGCCACCAACTTTGGGGCCGGGTTAATTCCGGGTGCAACAATACCGGTACACTCCTACAGCCTTCTCGATACCAATACCGGCCGTCCCGTGCCCGACCCGGTTTTCGATCCCATTCTGGCAAATGTGGCGACAGCCATCCCGGGTCGTGCCGAAGCCGAAGTTCAAGGAATTTTCGGTAGTGGAGCAGCAATAGCGTCCGCTTACAGCAGCGAGTATTCTCTCACTCGTAATGTGCTCTTTCCGCCACGCTCGGTTGATCCAACCACTCAAGCCGTTACTCTTGCTGCCTATACACCCATACCGTATACAGGAAGTTCTATTAATCTCGGCGGGCTGAATGTAATGAATGCAGCAATCGACCCGTTTGTCATGCAATACACTGATGGCTTCCCGACCGGGGATGTGGCTTGGGGCCGACTCACGTTGGATACTCTTTCCCAACAGACCCGGCTTATTGTCCTACTAATGAATATTGAAATGCGTTCGCCCTATATCGACCGTGTGCAGAGCTCGAACGCTGGCTCCCACGTACTTCGCACCATGAGCCAGGCCGTATCGGGCAGTAACCTTCGCGGAGCATTTGGGGACGCCAAATCACGGGTCCTTGTAATTATCAGTTCCGATGCCTATCTGGCCGGATTGGCGGGGCTTCTTGGCGTCCACTGGCAACTGCCCGGCTATCAATCAGACTATTGCCCTCCGGGTGGAGCGCTCGTTTTCGAACTGCGACAGTCAAAAAAAACAAAAGGCTATCTTGTTCGCGTCTTCTACACCGCGCAAACCTTCGATCAACTGCGCAATCGGACACTACTGACCCTTGACGAGCCACCTGCGACAATGCAGCTTACAATTCCGGGTGGGAGCAGCTCGGCCACGAATTTGGATGTCAAGTTTGCCGCCTTTAAAAAGCTTATGAACAAAGCAATCGACCAGAAATCCGTGCAGTCTTTCGGGAAAGAGGTCCCGCCCGGCGTGTTAGACAATGTCCCCTTGGATTAGTCATTTATAAGGGGTCAGTCATCAACTATTGTCGAAGGGTCTGAGGGGTCAACGCTTGACTCTTGACAGTCGAAGGCGTCAGCCATTGACTATTGACGCGTTACAGTCGCCGCGATTGACAGACTTCTTCTGCAATCCTAAGACCGAGTGGCGTTATTTGCCGGCGCCACCGACACCGGGAAGAGGAGCACTACCCGGACGCTGCATCATTTGCTCCAACGCGTAGTCGAGCTTGTTCTTCTGCTCATCGGTCAGACTCGTTTTGAAGTCGTCCTGATACTTCTTTCGCAGGTCCAGTTGGGGCTGGAAGAGTTCCATAATCTTCCCATGGATCTTCTCAATCTTGGTTGCGTCGCCGGAATCGCGAGTGGCAGTCATGTCCGCGCGCAACTTGGAAACATCCTTGCCGTCGGCCCTCTGCTGTTCAAGCAGTTGGTCGCGTTCCTTGATGAGCTTCGCGTCCAAATCCTTCAGCTTGGTCTGCTGACCAGCCGTCAGCGACAACTGATCCATAATCTGCTGAGGCAAAACAGATCCAACATCTGTCATTCCACTTTGTCCGACTCGCCATGGGGACGGAGCCGGATTCTGGGCTTGTAAGCTCGATACTGTGAGCAACGCCACAGCTACAATTGTTAACCTCTGTCTCATCTGGTTTTCCTCTTGTTGGTTGGTTTCCAGACATATACCACAAGGTCATCTCAACATAAAACAATTCCGCCAGCCGGAAAACACGTTGCAAGCTGTTCAGGCCACATCGAACCGAATCCACGGATTGGGAAGTTTACCCGCCTATGGCGGCGCCGTAGGCGACCAGGGATTTCCACTGATTATCGGAGGAATCCGTGATTATCCGTGTAATCCGTGGATAAGTTCCCGTTTTAGCGGTTACAACCGGAACCCCAAAGCCGCAAACTTCTGCCGGAGTGATTCGCTCGCGCCGCGCAGCGTCAACTTCGTGTTGAAGAACTCGCGGCGGACGGGATACTCGGCACGCAGTTTATCGAAGCTTGCCCCGATTCCACCGGGGGCGCTGACGCCCTTCCGCAGGGCGGCGTCATCGGCGGTGATATCGTAGATCTGTCGAATCACGCGCCACAACACGTCTTCGTCGTCCTCGCCTGCGCCAATCCCGCAGTCGCAGGACGGGACCGGCGACGGCGGCAGGACCGGTTCCCACGTCAGCTTGATCCCGAAAAAACCACACACGGTCCGATGAATCATCTGCGTGCCGTTGACTTTGCCATCGAAACTGTAGCCGGCGATGTGTGGCGTGCCGAGGTCGACAAGGCCCAGCAAATCAGTCCTGATATCCGGCTCGCCTTCCCAAACGTCGAGGACGACGCCGCCGAGCTTCTTCGCCGCGATGGCCTCCAGCAGCGCTTCGGTGTCCACGACCGCGCCGCGCGCGGAGTTGATAAGGATCGGCCGCCGGGTCAACCCCGCAACGCGCTTCGCGTCGAACAGGTGAAACGTCGCGTCGGGACCGCTCTTGGTGAGCGGGACGTGAACGGTAATGATGTCGGCCTCGGCACAAACGCGATTCAGGGATACGAAAGTTGTCGGCTGAGTGTGATTCCACGACTGCGAGTATGCGCCGTCAGCGTGGCCAGCCATACGGTCTGCTCCTGCCATTTCCTGACGTTGGCGGGGGGGATCATTTTGCAGGACGCGCATCCCGAGCGCCTCGGCGTACCGGACGACGCGTGAACCGACATTGCCGACGCCAACAACGCCTAGCGTCTTGTCACGGAGACGGAACCCGCCCGCCGATCGGCGGGCCAGCTCCAACATCGCCGCGACGACATATTCCGCCACCGAATTCGCGTTGCTCCCGACCGCGCTGGCGAAACCGATACCGCGTTCGCGAAGGCAGACCTCGTCCACGTGATCGGTGCCTATGGTGGCGGTGGCGACGAACTTCAATTTACTGCCGTTAAGCAGCGTGGCGTTGACAGGCGTGATGGAGCGGACGAGGAGCAGTTCGGCATCGCGCACCGTTGCCGCGGTGATTTGGCGACCATGCACAAACTGCGCGTCACCCAGCGGCGCGAACGCCTCGCGCACGAACGGAATGTTGGGGTCGGCAACAATCTTCATCATCTACATGCAATTTAACATGAATTTTAGCGTTTGACGACAGCGCATGCGCTGTTTATTGTGCGATGCCGTTACGGAGATATTTTCGAATGTTTATTGCTCATCACGCGTGGGTGCACAAATATAAGGCCTGGATTTTCGGCGGCATTTTGGCGTTGTTGGTGCCGAGCTTTGTTCTCATGTTCACTCAAATGCCGGGCTGCGACCGTTCAGGCGCGGATTCCAACCTGCCAACTATCCGGGGCAAGCCGGTCGATCTCTTCGACTGGACTGCCGCGCGGAAGGCGATCATCATGGAATTTTACCTCACCCGTGGCGACATACCGCGCTCCAAGTCGTTTGATGACCTTGTGAACCAGCAGGCGATTTCTCACCTGGTAATGCTGCGCAAGGCGACGGAGATGGGCATCCGCGTCAGCGACGACGAAGTGTCCGCGCAGTTCAGCCGGCTGCCGGCGGCTTTCAGCTTTACGACGGAAGGCCGGCTCGATCCATATTGCCAGGGGATGTTGTTCCTGAACAACTACGGCATTTCGCCGTCGGAGTTCGAACAGTTCATACGCGAGGATGTGATCATCAGCCGGCTGCAGACATCGGTCGCTTCAGCGGCCATTGTCACCTCGAATGAGGTGGAACTGGCTTACACGCCGCGCTACGAAAGGCTGACGGTTGATCTGGTAGAGTTTACCGGGGCCTCGATATCCAATGGCGGGATTACTGTCACGGACGAAGACGCCAAAACCTTTTACGAAGGCAAACGCAACAACCGCCCCAATGCCGAGCTGTTCCGCCAGCCGGCGACCGTCAAAGTCCGTTACGTGCTGTTCACCACCGACGAAGCTAAGAAGTCCATTACGGTCGCCGATCAGGATGTCAGCAACTTGTACGAGCGCGCGAAGATGAAACTTGCCGACACCACCAACAGCGTTCCGCCGGCATTCGACACCGTGAAGGATCAGATGCGCGATGAGTTGCTGACAAGACGCGCCCAGCGCAAGGCCGCCGACAAGGCCACCCAGTTTTCAGTCAAAGTCGCGCCAGAGCAGGGGACAGCGCGGCCTGATTTCGCAAAGGTCGCCGCCGAGTTCGGCGTGACGATCCACGAAACCGGTTTCTTCAGCCAGACTGACACAGTGCCGGGCGTGCAGGCGGGAACCCGGTTCAACCATGAGGCGTTTGCGCTGGCGTTGCGGACAGATGTGCCGACCAGCGACCCAGTTGAGGGCGATGACGGCTACTACGTGCTGGAGTTCGGCGCGCAGAAAAAGAGCGGGATCCCGCCGTTCGCCGAAGTGAAGGATAAAATCGTCCAATCGCTCAAGGATGAGCGAGCATTGGAGGCTGCGCGCAAACGCGGCCAGGACGATCTCGTCAAGGTCAAACAGTCCATCGCCGACGGCAAGAGTTTTGCTGGCGCCTGCGCGGCGCTCGGGCTTGAGCCGAAGACCACCGAGCCGTTCACCGTGGCCGACAAATCACCTTCGATACCGCTGACAATGCCGTCTATTCAGGAACTCGCGCTCAGCATGGCCACCAACGCGGTCAGCGAGTTTCTGCCAACGATGGATGGCGGGTTGTTCTTTCACCTAAAAGACCGGCAACCGCCCGATGTCGCGGTCTTGGAGTCCAACAAGGTCGCGTTTGCGGGAGCGCTATTGCAGCAGAACCGCGCAACGCTTTTCATGGAATGGCTGCAAAACTTGTTACAGCAGGAACAGGTGTCGCTCGGTCGCCTGCGCAGCCAATCGCAATCGGTGCAAGAGACCGAACCCGATACCGAACCGGAATCAACCCCGGCGCCCGCGCCCGCGACTGCCCAGCCGAAGAACTGACGCCCGGGGTTGCGGCTGCCGGTTTTGTCAGTCGCTCGAAGAATCGCTTGTTACCGCCGAATCCATTTCCCGCTTGGGAAGCCGGCACGCCTCAATAAACACTTCGAACAAGCACAGGAACTGTGGTCCCACGCCCAACAACCGTTCGGGATGAAACTGCACGCCCACGGCAAAACCCGCCCCGACAGACTCGATGGCCTCCACAATCCCATCCGGCGACCGCGCGGCGATTTCGAACCCCGGCGCGATCCGGTCCACCGCCTGATGATGATGACTGTTGACCAATTCGCAGCCGTGACCGAGCATGTCCCACAACCGCGAAGTCCGTTCCCATTGAAGCTCGTGCGCGAACGTCTCCGGATTTGGGTTCGAATGCGCCAATGCCTTTGTCAACCGCGTGGGAATATCGGCAATGAGCGTCCCGCCCATCGCCAGATTCAACATCTGCATGCCGCGACAGATACCGAGCACGGGCAACCGCGCGTCCAGCGCCTCGCGCACTAAATAAATCTCCATCTCATCCCGCACCTCGTCCACGCCGGATAACGTTGCCCGCTCGGCGTCGGTCAACACGGGACAATAAAACCTCTCTGCCGGGTCGCCGCCGCCCGATAACAACAGACCGTTACACCGCGGCAACAGTTCATCGAGTATCTCTGTGTCGTCTGTAAGCGGCAATATGAACGGCACGCCGCCAGCCGCCTCAATCGCCTGCGTATACGCCACATTGCAGAATGCACCGCGCTTGTCCCCGCGCGACAACGAAACCGCCTCCGGCGTGATCGCAATAATCGGCTTCATCGGATGTCACTCTATCACAAGCACCCCAGCCTGTTCACAGCATATTCAACCGCGGATCAGCAGCACGGGCACCGGAGATTTGCGGATCACATGCGAGGTGGTTGAGCCGAGAATAAATTCACGTATGCGCGTGTGACCGTACGCGCCCATCGCGATGAGGTCGGCTCCAGTTTTCCCCGCGAACTCCAGGATTTCTTTTTCGGGAACGCCGCACAGGAGCTGGGCGTCACAGATGAGTTTGCTGGCGATCGCCTGTTTGTGCGCTTCCTGAAGGAACTGCGAGGCGGTCTCTTCGTGTTCGCGCTGGCAGACGGTGATGATCGTCACTCGCGCGCCGAGATTGACGGCGAGTTGAAGTCCGGCGCGCAAGGCCTTGTGCGATTCCGCGCTGCCGTCGTGGGCCAGCAATAAGTGACTGATCTTTCGGAACGTTTCGGGCGTGACCAGGCAAGGTTTGACGGACGCCCGCACCACGCGCTCGACGCCGGAGCCGAGATGGCCGCCGGACCATTTGGCGTGTTCGCCGCGTTGGCCAAGCACGACGACGTCGGCCTGCTGTTCGTGGGTAAGAATTGTTTGGGCAAGATTGCCGGTTTCATGGGTGACCTTGCAGGCCACGCGCTGCGCAGCAGCCTTTTTGGCGACAGCGTCCAGAATCATGCTGGCCTTCTCGCGCTGGATTTCCTGCACCTTCGCGAGCAGCCCGGAATACTGTTGAGCGCCGAGCGCGCCCGACAAGTCGGCCAACAACGGGCCTTCGAGGATGCGAATGTCGGTGACGTACAAAACCGCGAGGCGCGCCCCCAGTTTGTGCGCCAACCAGATGGCATAGTCAGCGGCGATGTCGGCTGCAGGTGAACCGTCCGTGCCGAGCAGGATGTTCTTGTACATGGCTGTTTCCTTTCCCCGGGTTATCGGGCACGGCATCAATTTAGCGGTCTTGTTGCGCGTTGACAAGCAGGTGGTTTGCCTGTAGAGAAAAGCGCACTGTGCAAGCGGGCGCTTAGCTCAGTTGGCTAGAGCACCTCGTTTACACCGAGGGGGTCAAAGGTTCAAGTCCTTTAGCGCCCACCAGCCTTCGCCCGAAGGATTTCGAGCTTTGGCTGGCGTGCCAGTAACGTTTTTTTGCGGTTCTCCCCGACGCGGGGGTGTAGCTCAATTGGTTTAGAGCGCTGCCCTGTCACGGCAGAGGTTGCGGGTTCGAGCCCCGTCACTCCCGCCATAAAGTAGAGCCTCGCCGAACTCAGCTCACTTTATGGCGCAGCCGCTCTCGAGGCTCTACTTTATGGCGGCCCCGCAGTGAACCAAGTCCGATGAGGTTCTACTGCCGGGGCATTTTTGATTCTCCCTATGTTTTTCGCAAGAATCAGCCTCGTCGAACTTTATGGCTGGTCACCAATTCCCACTTCCGCTACGGTCCCGTTCCATGTCCAATCTTCCCTACTGCGTTTACATCCTGCAAAGCGAGCGCGACGAGAAGCTCTACACCGGCTTTACCACAGACCTACGCCAACGTCTGACTGCTCATTTTCATGGCCACGTCGAATCCACGGCCCTACGCCGTCCATTGCGGTTGATTTACTGCGAGTACCACTCCGCCAAGGCCGACGCCCTCCGTCGCGAGGCGTATTTGAAAACCTCTGCCGGGAAGAAAGCGATTAAACTGATGCTCCGAGAGGCGCTCGCAAGTTCAAGTCGTACCCCGCCGTAACGGGCAACCCGCCCCAGTTTTCCTTGGATGTTTTCCTCGCCCAAGAAGCTTTACGCAGATGGATCGCCCTGAGCTGCAAGTGCTATCTGACACAAAGAGACGCACATCCCCATGGTAGACGCTTCGCTGCTGGCACAACTGGACCTCACGATCGCATCGATTCGAATGCTACCTTGTAATTGAAGATGAGCTGCTGGCGGGAAGTGGTAAGTTGACTCCTCGCCAATCGTGACAGCGTCTCGTCGCGGATTTCGGCAGGCACGCGTGCTGCCCTGAGAACGCCCTCCGCCGTGGCGATCACATCTTCTAGGGAGACTGAATCCCTGAACGCCCGAAAGCTATCTTCGCGACCCACGATCCCTGCGCTTCGTGCACGTCCCGCTTGACCGGAGTAGTGGATTACCTTCGTGAATGGCCTTCGGAAATCTCGCCGCTCCAGATGCTGGGAAACGACGTTGCCAACTGCGACGATGCCTACGTTTGGAGTGGCGACAAGCTCTATCTCTTCCTGCAACAGCTCGTACCATCTGTCATACCGTGGGATTCTCACGAGGCTCGCACGGTCGACGGGCATCGCTCCCTTGGACAAATCGGTAATGTGGTACCGCTGCGCAGTCTCACAAAGATAGCGTCGAACGCAAAAGTGAAGGATGGAGACCTCATCCGAGGGGAGGAAGTTCCTGAATCCCGCTTCTACTTTCGACCTTGCCTGGTCGGCTGAACGAGCCCACCGGCCCAGAGACGGCTCCATGCATATCAGAACGTACTGGACGGGACCTTCGGGCTCAATATTCGGGAGAAAGACGTCGCCATCGGCCTTCGCGAGCGCCTTCATCCGTTCTTCAAGCTCTCGGTACGCGGCATGGAAGCTTCTGTCGATTGGCATGGCTCGGGCCGCCTAACGTCCAAGCTTAGCCACGCCGCGATAGCGGCGTTGGCTGAAGCGCATGGTTAGGTATTATGAAGCATTTACCGATGCGACGCAAGCTTGGCCCCGCCATGTTTCGCCACACCACAAGCATCGGTTTCGACTCTGTCTCCTGAGCAAAGCTGAAACAGTGGCAGACCTCGCATGAGATATGCTATTGAACCTCGTAACAAGTTTGTATGTCTATTCATCGTAGAGAAATCGCATGCCCTCTGCCATCAGCAAACAAATCGTTTCGGGTCTGAAGGTCATCGAGCTGAATCGCTCGGGACTGAAAGAACTTTTCATTACTGCCACGCCGTCCCGCAGTCGCGGGAGCGGCGATCTTCGCCCAATGTTCGAAGATGTCCAGCGCGTCGTCCACGAGGGCGGCGCAATGATCGTCACGATGGATGTGTTCGGAATCCCACACGCAAAACCGGCTGGATTGGCGGCGCTGAGGAACGTTTGGAGCGGGGTAAATTGGCCGGTCACGTGGCTGGACGAAGGGAACAGCGCGGGCATGGAGTTTGTCCCACCCGAAGCGGGATTGACAGGTGTGCAGGTGCACGCGGTCAAGGGCGCGTCAGTGGAACGAATCAAGATGAATGGACGGGTCGTCGGCAGTGTGTTCGATGACGGTTTTGCCCGACACTGTCATCTGGGTGATTTGCGCCCTCAGAACGGGTCGGCGTCGCCTGAGCGGCAGGCGCGAGAGACGTTCGAGTTGATGGAAGCTGCGCTGCGTTCCGCTGGCATGGAATTATCGAACGTGGCGCGCACATGGTTCTACCTCGACAAGATTCTCTCCTGGTATGGCGCGTTCAATCATGTGCGGGACGGGTTCTTTAGCGAGCGGAAGATGTTCGATGGCCTCGTGCCCGCCAGCACCGGCATCGGCGGCGCCAATGCGGCTGGTACCGTCGTGATCGCTGATGCGTATGCCGTGCAACCGCACGCCAACAGCGTGAAAATCATGGCCGTGTCGTCACCGCTCCAGTGTCCAGCGCTTCAATACGGAAGTTCGTTCAACCGCGCTGTTGAAGTGGAGATGCCCGATTATCGGCGGCTGTTTATTTCCGGCACGGCCAGTATCGACCCAAGCGGCAAGACGGCTCACGTCGGGGATTTGCCGCGACAGATCGACCTGACCATGGATGTTGTCGCGGCGATATTGGCGTCCCGCCGTATGAATTGGGGAGACGTTACCCGTGCCGTCGCATACGTCAAACAAGGCAGCCAAGCCCACTTTTTCAAGGACTATTGCGCCGCTCACGGTTTGGATGATATGCCAACCGTCACCACGGAGAACGACATTTGCCGCGATGAATTGCTTTTCGAGATCGAGGTTGACGCCTGCCAGACGCAATGACAGTTTTCAGGAAACTATTTCCCAGTCTTCGATGTTGAAATCACTGTCTTGCCATTCACAACAGCCGTCCACTCGACCCGCTTGGGTGGATATGATAAGTTGAACTGAGTTTGAGTAAGCGGCGCGGAAACGGCCATGGCCAGATTGCATATTTTGTCGGGCGCTCACGAAGGCCGAGTCATCGAGTTCACTGGGGAGTGGGTGACGGTCGGGCGGGCGCAAACCAACATGATCCGACTCGAAGAGAGTTCGGTGTCGACTTGTCACGCTCTACTCATCCGTGACGGCGGCGATTACCTGCTGCGCGATCTTGATTCTACCAATGGAACCTACGTCAACCAGAAGCGCATCGTCGAGATCAAGCTGAACGATGGCGACCAGGTGCAGTTCGGTTTGATGAATACGCGGTTCGAGGCGAGTCCAACCTCCATCTCCGGGTCTATCTCGCCGTCGGCTCGCAAGCCCGCTCGCAAAATGGGCGCGCTGCAATGGGGCGTCGTTGGTCTGTCCGTGGCGACCGTGCTGGTGCTCGTTGGGCTTGTCAGGGTGGCAAGACAGAGAGCGACTGGAACCATCATATTGTCTATCCCGCACGCTGATTATCCGAGCAACATAAAACCATCCAAGACCGCTTCTAAAACACCGGCGCAGCCGCTTGGAAAGACTCAACAATTGTATGCTGTAACAAGTTTTCCCGGCAACATACAGAAAGGCGCGACTCAGTCCGTTGCCGCCGCGCCGGCCGCGACAGTGAGTCCATTTGAAAGTCAGGCCACTGAGACGCCTCGCAACAAAATTGATGAACTGGTTTTCGGCAGATTGGAGAAGTTGGGGATTCAGTCTGCCAACGTGTGCTCGGATTCCGTGTTCGTCCGACGCGCTTATCTGGACGTAATCGGCACGCTGCCCACCGAGCAGGAGGCAAAAGCGTTCCTGCAGGACCAGAACCCGGCCAAACGCCGGGATTTGATCGATCGGTTGCTTGAGCGAGACGAGTTTGTGGATTACTGGGCGATGAAATGGAGTGACCTTCTGCGCGTCAAGGCGGAGTTCCCAATCAACTTGTGGCCCAATGCGGCGCAGGCGTATCACCGCTGGATCCGGACTTCCATCAAGGAGAACATGCCTTACGACCGGTTCGTCCGGGAGATGCTCACAGCCAGCGGCAGCAATTTCCGCGTCGGCCAGGTCAACTTCTACCGGGCCATGCAAAACAAGGGACCACAAGGCATCGCGCAGGCCGTGGCCTTGACGTTCATGGGCGAGCGCGCAGAGAAGTGGCCGAAAGAACGGCTGGCGGGCATGGCGGCTTTTTTCTCGCTGGTCGGATACAAATCCACGGCGGAATGGAAGGAGGAGATCGTTTTCTTTGATCCCAGCAAGGCGACCAATTACATGTGGCAGGCGGCGATGCTTCCGGACGGAACCCGGGTCAAGCTGACCACCGACCGCGATCCGCGTGAGGTCTTTGCCGATTGGCTGATTGATTCGAAGAACCCGCGATTCACACGGAACATAGTAAACCGCGTCTGGTCATGGCTGCTGGGGCGCGGCATTATTAATGAGCCGGACGATATTCGGCCTGATAACCCGCCGAGCAATCCCGAACTGCTGGCCTTTCTTGAACAGGAATTGGTTTCATCGCATTACGACCTGAAACATCTTTACCGGTTGATTCTGAACTCGAAGACGTACGAGCTTTCATCCATTCCGAGAACCAACGGACCCGAGGCCGAGACGAATTTCGCGTGTTATCCGCTGCGCCGGCTCGATGCGGAGGTGTTGATTGACGCCATATGCCAGATCACGGGGACGACGGAGAAATATTCCAGCTCGATCCCGGAGCCGTTTACGTTCATCCCCGAAGGCCAACGGTCGATTGCGTTGCCGGATGGCAGTATCACCAGTCCTTTCCTCGAAATGTTCGGTCGTTCGCCGCGCGACACCGGTCTGGAATCAGAGCGGAACAATCGCACCATGGCCGACCAACGGCTGCACCTATTGAATTCGAGCCATATCCAACGCAAGCTCGAGCAGAGCCAGAAGCTGCAAGCCTTGATACAATCCAAGAGCACCCCGCGCGAGATCATCACCGGATTGTACCTGACGATTCTCTCGCGGTTCCCGACAGACGATGAATTGAAGACAGTGGAAACGTATTTTCAATCCGGCGCCGTGAAAGACCGCGAGGCGGCGACAGATCTCGCGTGGGCATTAATCAACAGCGACGAGTTTCTTTACAGGCATTGACGACAGGTGGGATGAGAAGATGAAAAGAAAAGAAAACCCAGACGGCGTCGCCGGCATTGTCGGCACGCCGATTTCCCGGCGTGAAGCAATTCGGTTGGGCATCTACAGCGCGGCAGGGTTGCTGTTCGCCAACAACTTAAGTTCCCGCCTGCTGGCGGCGGCGGAACCGGCCACGGTCGTATCCGGGGTCAAAGCCAAAGCGGTAATCCAGATCTGGTTGTGGGGTGGCGCGTCGCAGTTGGACACGTTCGATCCAAAGGCCGAAGCTGGCAATGATTACTGCGGTCCGTTCAAGACTCCGATCGCCACAAACGTGCCCGGAATCAAAATCTGCGAACTGCTTCCATTGTTGGCGAAGCAGGCCGACAAGTATTTACTCATCCGCAGCATGACACACGGCAACAACGGCCATGAAACCGCGGCTTATATGGTTCAGACCGGGTGGCCGCCCGGCGGTCGCGAGGTGTACCCGTGCGTCGGCGCTGTGGTCTCGCAGTTCAAGGGTTACAACGCCGGATACAAAGGACTGATTCCGCCTTATATCGTGCTGACCGAACCGCAGGGACGATTTTCCGAAGCCGGTTTTTTAGGGTCGCGCTACAAACCGTTTGCCACCGGCGGCGACCCGGCGAAGACCCCATTCACCGTGGAAGGCGTTACCGCAGAAGGCATCTCCGGCCAGCGACAGCAGGGCCGGCGCGATTTGTTACACAAGCTGAACACGCTGGAGCACGTCATGCCCGGCAATGCGCAGTTGACGGCCTCGGACAAGGCTGAGGAACAGGCGTACGACTTGATTCTGGGTGATGCGGGCAAAGTGTTCGATCTCACGCAGGAAAAAGATGGGGTGCGGGATGGGTACGGCCGCAACACGTTCGGGCAATCCTGTCTCGTGGCGCGGCGGCTCGTTGAAAAGGGCGTCCCATACATCACCATCAACAACCCAGGCTGGGACACGCACGAGCAGCATTTTCAGGCCATGCGCCGCAAACTGCCGGAACTGGACAAGGGATTGGCGACGTTACTGCAGGATTTGTCGGACCACGGTCTGCTGGATAGCACCATCGTCTGGTGTTGTGGCGAATTCGGCCGAACACCAAAGATCCAATGGGAAGCGCCCTGGAACGGCGGACGCGGCCATTGGGGCAATGTTTTCTCAGCCCTGGTTGCCGGCGGCGGATTCAAGGGCGGCCACGTGGTCGGGGCATCGGATGCGAAAGGCGAAGAGGTTAAGGAACGGCCCGTGTACCCAATTGACCTAATCGCCAGCATGTATGAATTGCTCGGCATTGATCCTGACGCGAAGCTGCCGCATCCGCAGGGTTTAGACGTCCACGTGACGCCTACTGCTGCGGATGGCGTGAAAATGGGTGGACGCTTGAAAGAAATCATGTAAACAGTGGAACGGTCTATGAGTTCATCCTGCAAGCGCGCGCTGCTGGCCTGGATATTTCATACCTGCCAGAGGGCAGTCGTGAAATATCCACCTCGGGAGCGCCGCGCATGGGGGCGCGGCGACCCCGAGGCCAACACACTCGGTGTGTCGGGGCTGCCCCGACAATGCGGCAGCTTCTGCCGAATTGTCGGTCCTGCGGGCGCATGTTTCGCACGGGCGTGTGAAATATGCGGGCTGGCGTTGGCGATTCTATCGGGAATTCTGCCGTCTGCATTGGCGCAGAACAGCCCGCACATCGGTTACGTTTATCCTGCCGGTGGACAACAGGGCGAGACGTTCAAGGTTGTGGTGGGCGGGCAGCAGTTGGGAAAGGTTGCCAGTGCGTACATCTCAGGCGTCGGCGTTCAAGCCGCGGTGGTCGAGTATAACCGGCCCATGACGCAAAAGGAGTTCAAGGATCTTAGAGAACAACTCAAGGAGTTGCAGGATAAGAAAGTGGCCGCCCGCAAATCGCAAACCTCCACGAACGTCTGGACGGCTGCGGATGAAAGTATGCTGGTCGAAATCAAGAAGAAGATTCTCAAGAATCCTCCAAACCGGCAGGGTAATCCAGCTATAGCTGAATCCGTCACGCTCCAGGTTACCGTGGCCCCGGACGCTGAGCCGGGCGAACGTGAGATCAGGCTGGGCGCGCCCGCCGGATTGTCGGACCCGCTCGTCTTTTGCGTCGGACAACTGCCTGAGTTTTCCAAGCCGGCAGCGAATGCCGCCAACCCTGACTTGGAGCGATTTCTGGAAAGACTTGGCAAAGAACACGCCAGCGACACCCCGGAGTCCGAGACAAGCATCACTCTGCCGGCCATCGTGAACGGCCAGATCATGCCCGGCGGTGTTGACCGGTACCGGTTCACGGCGCGGAAGGGCCAGCAATTGGTTGCCGTTGTCAACGCGCGGGAATTGATTCCTTATCTTGCAGACGCCGTTCCCGGCTGGTTTCAGGCGACACTGGCTCTGTACGATGCAAAAGGCAGTGAACTGGCGTATGACGACCGATTTCGTTTCAATCCTGATCCGGTTCTCTCCTGCCAGATTCCTGCGGACGGCGAATACGTCATCGAGATCAAGGACTCCATCTATCGTGGGCGCGAAGATTTTGTCTATCGCATCACCATTGGCGAACTGCCTTTTGTGACGAGCATCTTCCCGTTGGGCGGCCCGGCCGGCTCGCGAACCACCGTCGAGCTCAGAGGCTGGAATCTCCCAGTGACCAGCCTGACACTGGATAACACAAGCAGGGCAGCCGCCACTTATCCGGTTTCCGTGCGCGAGAAGAGATGGGTCTCCAATGTCATGCCTTTCAAGGTGGACACATTGCCGGAATGCCTTGAACGTGAACCGAACAACGACCCGGCGAATGCACAGCCAGTCACGCTCCCAATCATCGTGAACGGGCGCATTGATCAACCGGGTGACGTTGACGTGTTTAAGTTCGAATGCCGCGCAGGCGGCGAAACCGTTGTCGCAGAAGTCTATGCCCGCCGGTTGAACTCCCCGCTGGATTCCGTGCTCAAACTGACCGACGCCACCGGCAAGCAACTGGCATTCAATGACGACCACGAAGACAAAGGTTCGGGATTGAACACGCACCACGCGGATTCCTGGCTCAGCGCCAGGTTGCCTGCGATGGGAACTTATTATCTTCACCTGTGGGATGCGCAGCACAACGGCGGCCCCGAGTATGGTTATCGCCTGCGCATCAGTTCGCCCCGTCCCGATTTTGAGTTGCGGGCCGCGCCGTCCAGCCTCAACGCCCGCGCCGGCGAAACTGTTCCCATCACCGTGTATGCCCTCCGGAGAGACGGGTTTGCCGATGCGATTGCGCTGGCGTTGAAGGATGCGCCATCGGGATTCAAGCTGAGCAGTGGTCCCGTGCCGGCGAATCAGGACCAGGTGCGGCTCACACTCGCGGTCCCGCCGACGCCATTGGACGAACCCGTCAATCTGAGTTTGGAAGGTCGCGCGACGATTCAAGGACGGGAGATTGTCCATCCGGCCGTGCCGGCGGAAGACATGATGCAGGCTTTCGCGTACCGGCATCTCGTTACCGCAAAAGAACTGAAGGTCGCCGTGGCTGTGCGACGGCCAAAGGCTTGGGGGAGTATACTCGGCGCAATCCCCGTAAAACTCGTGGCCGGTGGAACGGTCTGGGTTCGAATTGGATTACCCAAGGGAACGCCATTCGGCAATGCCCAGCCCGAGTTGAGCGAGTCACCTGATGGAATCATCATCAGGAGCTTCCTGCCGTCTCGCGAGGGGATGGAGATTATGCTGCAAAGCGATGCCGCGAAAGTTAAGCCCGGCCAAAAAGGGAACCTGATCGTCAAAGTCTTCGGTCAACAAAATGAGATGCCCGAAAAGAACATGCCGCAGATGAACAAACAACGCGTGCTGCTCGGCACATTGCCGTCTATCCCCTTCGAAATCGTCGAACGATGATTGCCGGCTTCCCTGAGGGCGACTCAAAAGACCGGTAGCCGCAGGCTTTAGCCTGCGTCCGAAGCGCACCCATGAAGGGTGCGACTACAAGGTTGGGAGGTTCTATTGGGCGCTCTTATCCTTTGATGCCAGTGGTCGCAATGCCTTTGATGAAGGTCTTCTGCGTGAGGAAAAACAGGATCACGACCGGGATGATCACCACGACCGTAGCTGCCATGAGGTAATGCCATTGGACTCCGCCGCCCTGGCTCTGGTAATTCTGCAACGCCAGCGCGAGCGTGAACGTGTGTTTGCGGGTGAGATAGAGCAGCGGCCCCATGAAATCATTCCACGCCCAAAGAAAGTGAAACAGCGCAACCACGGCAATCACGGGCTTGCTCAACGGCAGGATGATCCGCCAGAAGATTCCAAACTCGCTGCAACCGTCGATCCGCGCTGCCTCGCTCAATTCCTCGGGTATGGTGCGGAAGAATTGCCGCATTAGAAAAATGTTAAATGCGCTCCCGAAAAATGCCGGCACCCAGAGCGGTTTGAGCGAGCCGATCCAGCCCAACCATTTGAACACCCCATACAGCGGCACCATCAGCACGGGGAACGGCACCATCATCGTCGCCAGCGTCAACACGAATAGCGTATCGCGTCCACGCCATCGAATCTTGGCAAAACCATAAGCGATGAGCGCATTAGAAAAGACTGCGCCGATCACCCCCAGCACGCACACCAACAATGTGTTGCGCAGGAACGTGAAGAACGACACGCGCGTATCCGGGCCAACGCCTGTGGCCGTGTCTGTCGTCCCGCAGTCGCGGGATCGGCCGCCCATTGTTGCCAGTGCCGTGTGGTAATTGTCCCAGCGCGGCTGGATCTTTGTCTCAATCTCTGCGGCAGGCACAATCGCGCTAACGGGCTCATGCTGGACAACACCGGTCTGTAAGCCCGCCGCGGCGGGCAGGCCCGCCAAAGACAATGAGGCGGGTAAACGTTCCGTGACGTGCCAGTAGCCCGGTCGATCGGGAACGGGATAATCGCGAGTGACTTCCATGCGTTTGCCATCAATCGCGGCGTAGTACGCGCGCGGAAGCCACGTAGGCGGCATCGACATTGTTTGCTCGATGGGTTTGAGCGACGTGCAGACCAGCCAGAGAAATGGAAACAAGAAGACCGCCGCGCCAGCGAACAAAAGCGCGTACACAATCAAACGGGCGATGGTCGAACGTGGCTGCATTGGTGGTTAACCTGAATAGTGGATTCTTTTTTCCGTCAGCTTTGTCGCGGCCAGCGTGAGCGCCACGATCAGGACGAACAGCAGCCACGCCATCGCACTGGCGTACCCCATTCGCAAATCGTAAAACGCCGTGCTGAAAAGATACAATGCGTACAACAGAGTGGAGCGTGCCGGATTTCCATCGGCATTGCCTGTCATCACGAAGACAGTGGTAAACGTTTGCAGTGCGCCGATGATGCCCATGATGAGGTTGAAGTAGATTACGGGCGAAATCATTGGCAACGTCACGTGCCAGATCCGGCGCCACCAGTTCGCGCCGTCGATCTCGGCCGATTCGTATAACTCCTGCGGCACGTTTTGCAGTCCGGACAGATAAATCACCATCGAATTGCCGATGCCCCACAAACTCATTAACGCCAACGCCGGCTTGGCCCATGCGGGATCGGCAAACCATGTCGGCGGAGTCGCCCCAAAGAGACCGAGGACCGGCCGCAACGCCCAGTTCAGAATGCCGAACTGGCCGTTGAATATCCATAACCAGAGGAGCGCGCTGGCAACAATCGGCACGACCGACGGCAGATAAAAAATCGTTCTGAAAACCGGTATCCCGCGCACCTCCGTGTTTAACAACAGCGCCAGCAACAGCGAAACGATCATCCCAAGCGGCAATGACAGTGCCGCGAATACCAGCGTGTTCTTCAGCGAAATCCAGAAAACGACATCGGTGGACATCCGCTGGTAGTTGTCGAGACCGGTCCACAACGGCGTCTGTAACACGGAATAATCGCAGAAGCTGTAGTACAACGACGCCAGCACCGGATACGCGGTGAACACGCCGAACCCGATGAACCAGAGCGCGCAGAACGCGAGACCGTGCCGGAGATTATGTTTTTCGCGCGTGGTCATGGGTTGTGACGCACCATATCTTCGTGAAGCTGATTGTAGCGGCGGTCTATGACCGCCGTGTTCCCTTCAATGACGGCAGATCGGCGCTCATAGAGCGCCGCTACAGATGTTCGTCTTTCCAGACTTTTCCGATGCCACGACCACCTCTCGCTGACGCGCCGCTGGCAGAACGCCAGCGCCCGCTCGGGCGATTCCGTCAGAAACCGCACCGCATCGAACATCGTATCGGTCTCGCGCCGGTACTCCAACCAGATGCCCATCTTCGGCAGATGCACCGCGTGCGGGCTTCGGGCCAGTTGACGGAACACGCCGATGTACGGATGCGGATGATGTTGCTCGAAGAACGGGCTCCATTGCCGTAACGGCGAGTTCTTGCCTTGCAGATAACAAACCAGCTCCATTCCCCGCAACTCGTCTTCGCGCTGGGCGTTCAGGTTCGCCGAGCTGATGAATTTGATGAACTCCCATGCCTCGCGCGGATGTTGCGCCCCGCGCGGGATCGCCAACAGATCGGTGTCGGCTACGGTGAAACCGTCCAACCCCGGCGCCGCCGCCGGCCACGCCGTCACGCCGTACTCCATACCGGGCGCGAACTGGCGTATGAAATTGTTCATGTAAACACCCTGAAACTCCATCGCGACCTTGCCCGACAAGAACGCATTCTGTGGCGAAGCGAAATTGCCAAACCCGCTGGAGAACGCACGCACTGGCTCCAAACCATACTTGCGAGTGAAATTCTCCACCCATTGATAACATTGCAGATTATGCGGGTCGGTCCCGATGCTGATCCGGTCGTTGTCGAGAAGTCGGCCGCCAAACCACAACGGATACGCCCATGCGAACCAGTTCGGTTCCTGCGGCAGAAACCCGACTTGCGTGATCTCGCCGGTCTTCGGGTCCCGCTTGGTCAGTTTCTCGGTAAACGTGTCGAGTTCCGCCAGCGTGCGGGGTGGTCGTTCAGGATCCAAACCGGCGGCCCGAAACATCGCTTTGTTCCAATGCAACGCCGTCATTGTAGGCGTTGACAACCCCGCCCAGACATGGCCGCGATAGGTACACACATCTGCATACACCGGCTCGTACCGTGCCAGCCATTCCTTGGGAGTAGTGCTTTCAGCGCGAATGAAATCATCAAGCGGCTGCAAGGCGTTGCGGTCGGCAAACGAATAAACGTTGTACGCCCACAAACCGACGACATCCGGCGGATCGCCGCCCGCGGTGGCCACAAGCGCTTTGCGATCTACATTGGAGAGAGGGAGATACTCGACAACGATCTTGTTTTGGGACCGGTTGAACTGGTCCACCGTCCGCTGCATCGCCTCGGCCTCGAACCCCGACCACTTCTCCCAGTATGTGATATGGACTTTGCCGTCGGACGTTTTCTCCTGACAGCCAACGAGCCACAAGCTGCCCACGAACAGGCACAAAATCTTCCGAATCCCCACGGCCACGAAGTGTACAACACCGGCTCATTCGAGGACAAGAAGGGACGCGATTATCCAATGCATGCTGGTTGCCGCTTCACAGCCGGCATCGGCACACAAGTTGTCAATGGCACCGACTGACATCTTCACGACCCATTCACAACGATATATCGCTTAGCGATATATCGTGGGAGAGCCTTCGCCAATCCTACGTTGCGGTTGAAAACCGCTCCTACGGGGAGATTGTCGGTGCGCCCGGCAGTCGCGGCAATCGCGGACGGCTCTCCGCCTTCACTGAAGCTACGGCGAGACGCGGGCGAGCCGTCCCTACCAAAACCTCTGCGTCCCCGAATTGGATTCGGGGTGAGAAATTCGACGCCGTTTGCTTTCTTGCGCAATCGACTACTTGGAACCCATGACGGCGGCTGCAGGTGCCGGGCCATCTTTTGTCGGCTTGACGCTGTTGATCCTGCCGTTCGCGTCAAAGGTTAATTCGTCAATGCAGACCGAACGGCGAAAGGAGTTTCCGTTCGAGAGTTCGCTCGTGTGATAAAGCACATACCATTTGCCCTTGAACTGGACGACCGAGCCGTGTTGCGTGACGGAAGCGGCATGCTCCATCACCTTGCCGGCATAGGTGAACGGTCCCATCGGATGATCGCCGATGGCATAAACCTGTGTGGCCGACGGCGCCCAGCCATCGGAATACACGAAATAATATTTGCCAGACCGTTTGAAAACAAAGGGCGCTTCGCCGTAGCCTTCGGGCAAAACGGGATCCTTGCCCGGCGCCGCCAGCGGAACCGGCTTCCCTTGCGCATCGAGAAAAGAAACGGTTTGCAGGCTACCGTCCAGTTCGGTGAGGGAGGGCTTGAGTTTCACGACCATCGGCTGGCGGCAGCCGAAATACAGATAGGTCTGGCCGTCATCGTCCTGAAGCACGGCGGGATCAATCGGCTCCGGCCCCGCGTTCGTCAACGAGGCGTTGTCAATCAGCGGCTTCCCGATGGCATCCTTGAACGGGCCTTCGGGTTTGTCGCCCACTGCCACGCCGATCTTCGTGCGATCCACCGGCAGGAAGAGGTAATACTTGCCGTTTACCCGGACGCAATCCGGCGCCCACGCCCAGCGGCTCGCCCACGCGAAATCCTTTACGCGAAATATCGAGCCATGATCCTTCCAGGTGACCAGGTCGGCGGTCGAGAGCAGCCGCCAATCCACCATGTCCCAGTAGGTGGCGTCCGCCTCGTCGTGCGAGGTGTAAACGTAAAGCCGCCCGTCAAAGACCCGGCCGGTGGGATCGGCGGTGAAGATGTTCGTGACCAGCGGATTTCCGCCCAACGCAACGGATGAGCCGAGTGAGCCGCCGAGGAGCAATAACAGGGAATATCTTAGAAATTTCATAAACTGAGCCTAACCAAGTGAAAGAACCGAGACAAGCAAATTGGTTGGCTGCGTATCTCATGTTCCAATCCTGTCTGTCCTTTTGGATTTGACTCAGCGGCGGGTTTCGATACTCTGCTGATGCCCCGTAAGTGTTAATTCTTGTGGAGATTCGATTATGGCAAAGTTATCTATTAATGATTTGAAGGATTTGAACGGTAAACGCGTATTGGTGCGCGTGGATTATAACGTGCCGCTCGACGAGAATGGCGGGATCACCGATGATAAACGGATCAAGGCGACCGTGCCCACACTGGAGTATCTGGTGAAGGCCGGTGCGAAGATTGTGTTGTGCTCGCATCTCGGTCGTCCCAAGGGCAAACGCGACCCGAAACAGAGTCTTAAACCTTGCGCGGCGCGGCTCGCTGAAATTCTCGGCCGGCCCGTGGCGTTCGTGGATGATTGCATCGGCGACAAGGTCGAGAAAGCGAAAGCAGTCATGCAACCGGGCGACGTTCTGTTGCTGGAAAACCTCCGGTTTTACGCGCAGGAAGAGAAGAACGATCCGAAATTCTGCGAGCAACTGGCGCAGAACATCGATTCCTATGTCAACGACGCGTTCGGTTCGGCGCATCGCGCGCACGCGTCAACCGAAGGCGTGGCGCAGATTATCAAGAAACGTGGTGGCAAATGCGCGGCCGGGTTCTTGATGGAGAAAGAACTCAAATACCTCGGCGGCGCGCTGGCGAACCCGGCCCGGCCGTTTATCTGCATCCTCGGCGGGGCAAAGGTGTCGGACAAGATCGCGGTGATCGAGAACCTGCTTAAACAGGCCGACGCGGTCATGATCGGTGGTGCAATGGCTTACACATTTTCGAAGGCGCAAGGACTCGGGGTGGGGAACTCACTCGTGGAGAACGACAAGATCGATTTAGCGAAAGATCTGTTGGCAAAGGTAGGTCAGGCGTCTCGCCTGACCAATACACCAGGAAAGACAGGCGGGACGCCTGTCCTACCATGCAAGTTCCTATTGCCGCTGGATCATCTGGAGGCCGCGAAGCCACAGGCAGGCGCTGCGACGCGGGTCACTGACGGCACGAGCATCGAGGACGGCTGGTGCGGCGTGGATATCGGGCCCAAAACCATCGCGGCCTACAGCAAGGAAATCGCCGCAGCCAAGACCATCGTCTGGAACGGGCCGATGGGTATCTTCGAGATTCCCGAGTTTTCAAAGGGCACGTTCGAAGTGGCCAAGGCCGTCGCGGGTAACAAGAGCGCGATCTCGATTATCGGCGGTGGCGACAGCGCTAAGGCCGTGAAGAAGGCCGGCGTGGACAAGCAGGTCACGTTTGTCTCGACGGGCGGCGGGGCGTCACTGGAGTTTTTGGAAGGAAGAGAGTTGCCCGGTGTGGCAGCGTTGAGTGAAAGGTAATTCGTAGGGGCACGGCATGCCGTGCCCCTACATTCAATCTTATGAATGCAAATCGTAGACCCATCATTGCTGGTAACTGGAAAATGTACAAGACCGCCACCGAGGCGGTTGCGCTCGTCAAGGCGCTGAAGCGCGAAGTGGACGGCGTCAAGGACGTCGAGATCGTCGTCTGCCCACCGTTCACCGCACTGGCAGCGGTTAGTACGGTTGTGCAGAATGGCAACATCAAGCTTGGCGCGCAAAATGTGCATTGGGAGAAGGAAGGCGCGTTCACGGGCGAGATCGCGGCGCCGATGCTGAAAGAATTGTTCGTGCGCTATGCCATTGTCGGCCACAGCGAACGGCGACAGTTGTTCAGCGAGACGGACGTGGGCGTGAACAAGCGCGCGAAAGCCGCGCTGGCCAGCGAAATCCGCCCCATCGTTTGCGTCGGCGAGACGCTGGCGCAACGTGAAAAAGGCCAGACAAAATCGGTGGTGCGGGAGCAGGTGACCGCCAGCCTTGCAGGATTCTCCAAGGATGATATGCTGGAGAGCGTCGTCGCCTACGAACCTGTCTGGGCAATCGGCACTGGAAAAACTGCCACGCCCGCGCAGGCGCAGGAAGTGCACGCGTTTATCCGTGAACTGTTGGCGACAATGTTCGATCCCGCAGTCGCGGGACGGGTTCGCATCCAGTACGGTGGCAGCGTCAAGCCCGCCAACGCGAAGGAATTACTTGGGCAGCCTGATATCGATGGCGCGTTGGTCGGCGGCGCGAGCCTGGACGCGCGCGGGTTTGCGGAGATTGTGAAAGCGGCAGTGTGACGAAAGGATAGTATGAACATGTTGATTGGAGTACTGACAGTGGTCCATGTTATCGTGGCACTGTTTTTGATTGTGCTGGTGCTGATGCAGAAGTCGTCCGAACAAGGCGTTGGGGCCGCGTTCGGCGGCGGGTTCACCGAGAGCGTGTTCGGCGCAGGCACGACAACGGCGCTTGTGCGTCTGACGATTTGGTGCGCGTGCATCATGCTGGCGACGACGTTGTCGCTGGCGATCCTGTACTCACGTCGCAGTAACATGGGTGGTGCGGTACTGAGAAGGCCGGTGCCAGCCGTAACTGAGACGCCTGCCACACCCGGCGCGACGGAATCCACCGCGCCAGCAACTCCCGCGACGCCTTTGGTGCCTGCGACTCCGGCCCCGGCGACGACGGCCCCAGTTCCAAAGCCTGAATAGGCGAAGTAATCACCCGGCTGCCGGAAGCTACCTTGCGGACAGTGGAAACTCTGAACTGCAAATCGGCTTGAATGTACAGGGTTTGTCAGTACCTTGTACGTCATGTCTGTCAGAGCGATTCTCTCCTTGTTGCTTGCGTGTTTCCTGACCGGCTGTTCCAGCGTTAATCCTGCCACGGGCGGGATGAATCACAAGCCGGTCGTTCAAGACGGTTCCCTTGCAAAGTTCCAGAAACTCGCAGCGAAGTACAACAACGTTATCAGCGTGCCGTCGTTCGAGACGACGACAAACGAGATCCGTGCCTCGGTGAAACAGGCCGTCGCCGATGGTAACACCGCTTTGGATCGCATCGGCAGGTTGACCCCGCGCGAGGCCGCGTTTGGAAACACTGTGCGTGCGCTGGACGATCTCGGGTTTCAACTCAGTCTCGTTGACAACCGGCTCTCGCTCATCAAGGAAACCAGCGCCAACGCCGCCGTGCGCGACGCGGCGACGGTTGCAGTCAAGGAACTCGAGGAATGGATGATCGGTCTTGACTACCGCGAAGACGTTTACAGGGCGGTCAAGGCCTACGCCGACACCAAGCCCGTGTTGGATGGTGAAAACGCCAGGCTCTTGTCCGAAACGATGCGCGATTATCGCCGGGTTGGCCTTGAGTTGCCGAAGGCGGGACGCGATGAAGTCGAGCGGATGCGCAAGGAACTCTCCCGGTTGGAAACCGATTTTGATACCAACGTCACCAAGGCGGAAAAAGCGCTCAAGTTCACGAAGGCCGAACTCGACGGTGTGCCAGAAGATTTTCTCAAGCAAATCAAAAGGGGTGACGACGAATACACCGTCATGGCCAACATCACGTGGCATTATCTGACTGTGATTGACAACGCAAAGCGCGAAGAGACGCGGAAACGACTGTACATCGGCTACAGCAGCCTTGCCAAAGAAGCGAACGTGCCGTTGCTCGAGAAAATCCTGCCGTTACGTGACGACATCGCCAGGAAGCTCGGTTACAAGACGTGGGCGGATTATGAGACTGAAGTCAAAATGGTCAAGAACGCCGCCACGGCGATCAAGTTCCTGGAGGATTTGAAGACGGGACTGCAGCCCAAGTTCGCCGCCGAACTCGAGGAGTATTGCCAAGCCAAGGTCAGGGAAACCGGCGATGCGAACGCGAAGATCAACGTCTGGGACTGGCGCTACGTCAGCAACCAGTTGAAGAAGGACAAATACAACGTGGACGCCGAGCAACTGCGCGTTTACTTCCCATACCAGCGCGTGCTCGATGGAATGTTCGCGATTTACCAGCGCATATTCGGTCTGAACTTCGCGCGTGTCGAGCCGCCGTACAAGTGGATCGGCGATTTGCAGCTTTATGCCGTGTCCGACGCGCAGACCGGCGAGCCGCTCGGTCTGTTCTACCTCGATATGTTTCCTCGGGAAGGCAAATACAATCACTTCGCGCAGTTCGGCATTATTGAAGGTAAGCTGCTGCCGAATGGGAAATATCAGCGGCCAGCCTGCGCGCTGGTATGCAATTTCCCGCCACCGCAACCAGATAAACCATCGCTCCTGTCGCACGAAGACGTGGAAGCAATCTTTCACGAGTTCGGCCACGCGATGCACACCATCCTCACCCGCGCCAAATATGCGCGGTTCTCTGGTACGAGTGTCCCGCGCGATTTCGTCGAGGCGCCGTCCCAAATGCTCGAGAACTGGGTCTGGGACAAGAAGGTCTTGGACAGTTTCGCGGCAGACTATCGCGATCCATCGAAGAAAATCCCCACCGGAATTCTGGCCAAGCTCAAGGAAGCAAGGCTCGCCACCGAAGGCATACATTACGAGCGTCAAGTCTCCTACGGACTGATGGCACTGGCATTGCACACGCAAATCCACGATGACAACGCTCAGAATGTAGTGAAGCTGTCCAATCAGGTGCTCGGCGACGCGTTTCTGCCGGCTCCGGATGACACAGCGTTGGTGGCGTACTTTGGCCCGATCATCGGGTACGGCGCTGGTTATTACGGGTACGCGTGGGCCGACGCCATAGCGGCGGACATGGCGACTGTGTTTGAAAAATCGCCGGACGGCTACTTCGATAGACAGGCCGGTATGAGGCTGCGCAAGGAGATCTACGAACCGGGCAATTCCCGCGACGTGAACATTTCCATCGAAAAATTCCTCGGCCGACCGCGCTCACTTGAGCCGTTCCTGAAAAAAGTCGGGATCGAGAAGGAATAGGGAGGAAAATCCTGCCTTCCAATGCCGTGAGTATTATTGTAGGCCGTGTCTGTGAGGCGGCGTTCTGCAATATCTCGAAGACGCCGACACGCAGTGTCGGCCTACAACAACTCGGAGTTTTGAGTATGCAGTCGGAGAGAAACGGTTATCTCAGTTGTCGCCGATGGGTGTGCCTCCTTATCGGCATGCCGTTGCTCGTCTTTTCTCTGGCCGGTTGCGGCAGGCGCGAAACCCGTGTCGAGGCGGGCGACCGCGCACAAATCCTCTACAAGGGCAACGGCGCGGAACCGCAGGAGCTTGATCCGCACGTCATCACCAGCGTTTCCGAGTACCATATCATGATGTCTCTGTTCGAAGGACTTGTGAGTGAAGACCCGCATGATATGCATCCGATGCCCGGCGTGGCAGAAAGCTGGGATGTATCGCCGGATGGCAGGATTTACACATTTCATCTGCGGAAGAACGCGAAATGGTCGAATGGCGACTCTGTCACCGCGCGCGATTTCCTTGAATCGTATAAACGCATCCTCACGCCGTCGCTCGCGTCGGAATACTCCTACATGCACTTCGTAGTGACAAACGCCCAGGCCTACAACGAAGGCAAAATTACTGACTTCGATCAGGTCGGCTACAAAGCGTTGGACGATTATACGCTCCAAGTCACACTGGAGAACTCAACGCCCTATTTCTTGCCGCTGCTGCTTCATCAATCGTGGTTTCCTGTGCATCTGCCAACGATCCGGAAATATGGAAATCCCTACGAGCGCGGCAGCAAATGGACGCGGCCCGGGCGGTTCGTCGGCAACGGTTCTTTCGTCCTCGAAAAATGGCGGGTCAACGACATTATCGTCGTGAAGAAAAGTCCGACCTATTGGGACCGAGACCGGGTCCGGCTTAATGAGATTTGTTTCCTACCGATCGAAAGCGACGAAACAGAGGAACGCGCGTTCCGCGCCGGGCAACTTCATGTGACGGAAACGCTGCCGTTATCGAAGGTTGATTATTACAAAAAGAATTATCCCGACCTGCTCAAAATCGGGCCGTATCTTGGCTCATATTTCTATTACATCAATGTCACCAGACCGCCGATGAACGACAAACGCATTCGCCGAGCGCTGGCGCTGACGATTGACCGCGAAAGCCTGGTGAAAAACGTGTTGCGCGGCGGCCAGTTGCCGGCGTTTTGTATGACACCGCCAGGTACGGCAGGCTACACCTGCCGCACGCAATTGCATGAGAACATTGCCGAAGCGAAACGGTTGCTCGCGGAAGCAGGCTATCCCGATGGGAAGAGTTTCCCGACCGTCGAACTTATGTACAACACGCTGGAGTCGCATCGCATAATCGCCGAATCCATCCAGCAAATGTGGAAGAAGAATCTCGGCATCGAAGTACACCTCGCGAATCAGGAGTGGAAAGTCTTTCTCGATTCACAGCGCATGCTGAACTATCAAATCTGCCGCAGTTCATGGATTGGTGATTACGTTGACCCCAACACATTCCTCGATATGTTTGTGACGGGCAACGGCAATAATAGGACCGGATGGTCAAATCACGAATACGATCGGCTTATCGCGGAGGCTGCACGCACGTCGGACCCGCAGCAGCGGCTGGAAGTGTTTCAAAAGGCGGAAGCCATTCTTCTCGACGAATTGCCAATGATTCCGATCTATTTCTACACGCGCGTTTGCGCTCAACGTCCCGAAGTCAAAGGCTGGTATCCGACGATTCTCGATAATCATCCTTTCAAATACGTGTATCTTGAACCGACAAAGAACTGATTGCGCCGCGAATTGTGCGCATGAACCCACCCCTGGCCCCTCCAGTGGAGGGGAGTTCGAATCTAGTCATTCCCCTCTTGGGAGGGGTAAGGGGTGGGTCCGTCTGGAAGTTCATGGGTAAGGAGCAATAATGTTTCGTTTCATTGCCAGACGATTTCTTGAGATGATTCCGGTCCTGTTCGTGATCGCCACGCTCACGTTCTTCATGGTGAGGCTCGCACCGGGTGGACCGTTCACCGCTGAGAAAAGCATTCCGCCAGAAATCCAGAAGAAGCTCGAAGCGTTCTACGGGCTGAACAAACCGCTCTACCAACAGTACCTCGATTACATGGGCAATCTGCTCAAAGGCGATTTGGGTCCGTCGTTCAAGTACGCCACGTGGTCGGTCAACGAACTTATCTGGTCGGCATTCCCGGTCTCGCTGGAACTCGGCTGCTATGCACTGGCCATTGCCATGCTGCTGGGATTGAGCGCGGGCATCATCGCTTCCCTGCGCCAAAACACCGCGATGGACCATATACCCATGTCGTTGGCGATGATTGGCATTTGCGTGCCGACGTTTGTGTTGGGGCCACTCTTGATTCTGGTTTTCGGGTTCGCGCTTGGCTGGGTCAACGTATCCGGCTGGGATTCAGCGCGCGACCGTATCCTGCCTGCGCTCACGCTCGGCACCGTCTACGCGGCTTATATCGCGCGACTGGCGCGCGGCGGCATGCTGGAAATCCTGAACCAGGATTTCATCCGTACCGCGCGATCGAAAGGCGCATCGTCGGCCCGGATTGTTTTCAAACATGCGCTGAAAGGCGGTTTGTTGCCTGTCGTTTCATTTCTCGGACCTGCAATCGCAGGTTTGATCACCGGTTCGTTTGTCGTGGAAACGATTTTTCAGATACCGGGGCTGGGCCGGTTCTTCGTAACCGCGGCGTTCAATCGCGATTACACGATGGTGCTCGGCACTGTTTTGTTCTACGCCGTGCTGATTATTCTGCTCAACCTCGTTGTGGACGTCGTCCAGGTCTGGCTGAATCCAAAACTACGGTTTGAATAAGATGCAAGACACGCTCGCAAACCAGGCACCAAACGACATCCAGTTCTCGGAAGCGGAAGTTGGGACTTCGTTGTGGCGCGATGCGTGGCATCGGCTTCAAAAGAACAAAATGGCCGTGGCCAGCGCTGTGATTATCGCAGCGCTCTCCCTCGTATCGGCGTTTGCGCCGTGGATTGCTCCGTATTCGTACGAGGAACAAAATCTCGAGTTGCGCGCGGTGTCGCCGCGCCCCGGTCACTGGCTCGGCACGGACGCGCTCGGACGCGACCAGCTCACGCGTCTGCTGTACGGCGGCCGCGTGTCGTTGATGGTGGGCATCGTGGCCACCGGCGTGGCGCTGCTCATTGGCGTGACGTACGGCGCTGTCTCCGGTTTCTTCGGCGGCAAGACCGATATTGTGATGATGCGCACCGTGGACATCATCTATGCGCTGCCGTTCACCATCTTTGTCATTCTGTTGATGGTCTTTTTCGGGCGCGACATTCGGCTGTTGTTCGTGGCCATCGGCGCGGTCGAATGGCTGACGATGGCGCGTATCGTCCGAGGCCAGGTGCAATCGCTCAAGAAACAGGAGTTCATCGAAGCGGCGCGGGCGCTCGGTCTGCCGCGGTGGCGCATCATTTTTCTGCACATGATTCCGAACATCCTTGGTCCGATCATTGTCTATGCCACGCTGACCGTACCGTCGGTGATGTTGCTGGAGGCGTTCCTGAGTTTTCTCGGCCTCGGTGTTCAACCGCCGATGAGTTCGTGGGGCCTGATGATCAAGGACGGCGCGGATCGGATGGAAGAATGCCCATGGCTGCTCGTCGCGCCGGGCGTGACGCTGGCAGCGACTTTGTTTTGCCTGAACTTTCTCGGTGACGGCCTGCGCGACGCGCTGGACGTCCGCGCTTCCAAGGACTGACGCCAATGCCATTGCTTACCGTCAACAATCTTCGCACATACTTCCACACGCGCAATGGCGTGGTGCGCGCTGCGGACGACGTTTCGTTTGAGATCGAACAGGGCGAGACGCTCGGCATCGTCGGCGAATCAGGCTCCGGCAAGTCCGTCACGTGCTACTCGCTAATGGGTCTGGTTCCGCAACCGCCGGGCAAGATCGAGAGCGGCTCGGCCATTTTCGACGGCAAGACCGATCTGCTCAAATGTTCGATGAACGAGTTGAACCATATTCGTGGTAAACGCATCGCGATGGTTTTTCAGGACCCGATGACCTCGCTGAATCCGTATATGCGGATTGAAGATCAGTTGATCGAGCCGCTGCTGATTCACGGCATTTGTGGTCGCGCTGAGGCCGTGAAACGGGGACTTCACGCGCTGGAAGAAGTCGGCGTGCCGGACGCCGCGAAAAGAATCCGCAGTTACCCGCACGAGTTTTCCGGCGGCATGAGACAGCGCGTAATGATCGCGATGGCGCTGATCACGAAACCAGAATTGCTCATCGCGGACGAGCCGACCACCGCGGTTGACGTGACCGTGCAGGCGCAGATTCTCGAACTCATCAAGAAGATGCAGAACGAGCTGGGCATGGCTGTGATCTGGGTGACGCACGATTTGGGCGTAGTGGCCGGTTTTTGCCGGCGCACGCTGGTCATGTATGCCGGTCGGATCGTCGAGAGCGCGCCAACCGAACAACTTTTCCATCGCACGAAACACCCGTACACTCGCGCGCTCCAACAATCCATCCCCGCGCTCCAGCCCAAGGGCACGGAGTTGTACACGATTCCGGGCGCACCACCGGACCTGTCCAAGCGAATCGACGGTTGCGCATTCGCGCCGCGCTGCGAGTTTGCGCGGGAGAAATGCGGCAAACCGCCAATCGAGTTGAAGACGGTAGAACCCGGCCACGCAACGGCCTGTGTGCGCGTGCAATCAAATGAGATCTCTCTTTAGCCATGCCTGAAACATTTCTCGAGATTCAAGATTTGAAAACCCACTTTCCGGTGGAGCGCGGAATCATTTTCCGCCGCCGAACCGGCACCGTGCGAGCCGTGGACGGCGTCACGCTTTCGCTGAAGCAGGGGGAGATTCTGGGATTGGTCGGTGAATCGGGCTGCGGCAAAACGACACTGGGCCGCACAATCCTCCAGTTGATTCCGCCGACGGAAGGCACGGTGATTCTGGCGGGCAAAAACCTGGCGCAACTGCGTGGGGAAAAACTGCGAAAGGCGCGCGCGAATTTCCAGATGATCTTTCAAGATCCATACGCATCGCTCAATCCGCGCATGACGATTTTCGACGCGTTGGCGGAAGCGATTCGTTGCCACAAACGCGTGCCGAGACGCGAATTGCCCGGGCGCGTCAGTGAATTGATGAAAAAGGTCGGGTTATCGCCCCGGTTCCTCAAAAAATATCCACATGAGTTTTCCGGCGGCCAGCGCCAGCGCATCGCCATAGCCCGCGCGCTGGCGGTCGAACCTAAACTGATTATTGCCGATGAACCGGTGTCGGCGCTCGACGTCTCGATCCAGGCGCAGATCATCAACCTGCTCGCCGGACTTTCGCGCGACATGCATCTGACGATGGTTTTCATCTCGCACGATCTATCCGTCGTGCGGCACATTTCCGACAGAATCGCCGTTATGTATCTCGGCAAGATTGTGGAGATTGGATCCGCGCTACGCGTGTTCGAGCGACCGCTGCATCCGTACACCAAGGCGCTCGTCAGCGCCGTGCCGATCCCTGACCCCATGCGAGAGAAGCAACGCCAGCGTATTATTTTGACGGGCGATCCGCCGTCGCCAATCAACCCGCCGGGCGGGTGCCCGTTCCACCCGCGTTGTCCATACGCCATTGCCGACTGTGCGCTCATCGTGCCTCAGCTTGAGAGTTTTGATAGGGAACAACAGGCTTCCTGCATCCGAATGCGGGAGATCAACCCGGCGTGAATACACAAGCGGTCAAATGCCCGACGGATTGTTGAAGAAGATGTTGTAGCGGCGTTTCACGGTCGCCGACGCGCAGCAAATGCAACCAACAGCAGCGCGAGATTGACGACCATGACGGTCGGGCCGCTGGGCAGGTTAAACACGTAAGATATCGTGATCCCAACGAGTCCGCCGAGCACGCCCGTGATGACACTGATCGCAAAGGCGGCGCGCAGATTCCGCCCGAGTAGCAGGGCAGTGGCGGGCGGGAGCACGAGAGAACTGAACACCACGAGCGCTCCGGCGGCGCGGATTGCCAGTGCGATCGTGACGCCGATGGTCAGGAAGAGTGCGGTATTCCAGAGCCGGACGCGCTTGCCGAGCGCCAGCGCCATGTCTGGGTCGAAGGAAACGAACAAAAACTCCTTGTAAAACAGCCAATGAATCAAACCCATCGAGCAAGCCAGAACAAGCAGGCCCACTACGCCACCCGTCGTAATCGTCACCGTATTACCGAACAACAGGTAAATCATTTCCGCCCTGGCGTGTACGAACGAGGCTGCGCCGACAATTGCCAGCGAAGCCAGTACCGTGACAGCCAGCGCGCCGACCGCCAGCCATGCCAGTGCAACCGTCGTTTTGTATCGCGGGCGTCGTTCCCGATGCGGCAGCGCGATCAATACCGCCGCGACCATCGTCAGCACGAGTGCGAACAGTGGCGGCGAGAATCGCACGGGCTTGAAGGCATCCGAGGTCATCAAACCGCTCAAGAACAGCGCCAGCGCGATTCCCATCGGGCTCATTTGTACCAGCACCGCGCCCGCCAATTCGGCGCGCCTCAGCACAACGAATACCCCAAGATAAGCGCACAGGCCCGATATGATCCCGACGCCGACCAGCATATGGATCGTGGCCGCATGCTGAAACATTTCAAGAAACTTGTTCATGACTCTGTCTGTTGCGCTGTTTCGTCGTGTCGTCTCTTTGCTGTCTCTCCTGAATCTCCCAGGATTTCATCCACCAGTCCAATCCGCGCGCTGCCAGCCTGCAAAAGCATCAATCGCTGGGCCACGGCAGACAATTCATCCGATCGCCGCGTCGCGTAGATCACTGTTGTCCCCTTTTCGGCATTCATCTGCGCCAGCAATTTCACCATCGCGCGGCGGTCCTCCTGGCTCATACCGTCAACCGGCTCATCCAACACCATCACGCGCGCTTCGGCCGCCAACGCCCGCGCGATCAACACTCGTTGCTTCTGATCGCCTGACAACGCGCGATAGCGTTGGCCGGCCATCTCAGAGATACCAACCTGCGCCAGTTTCTTCTCCGCGAGATCACGGTCGTGCATAGTCGGCCAGTGCAGCGGGCCAAGCTCGGCTTGGCGGCCCATCAATACAATGTCGCGGACAGTTAATGGGAAAACCTCATCGACGGAGTCGCGTTGCGGCACGTAGCCAAACCGCATCACGCCCGGCGTATCAGCCAGATTGACGTAACCGCCTTCGGGCAGAAGTTCGCCGGCCTCGCCAGCGCGCACGTGAACGGCTATCTCACCGCGTGTTGGCTTCAGAATCCCCAGCAGGGCGCGCAGTAACGTTGTTTTGCCGGAGCGACCCCCGCCGACAATCCCGAAGAACTCGCCTTCGTAAATGGAGAAGCTCAGATTGGACAAGATCGCGCGACGCTTGCTGCCGAGCGTTACATTGTTGAACCGCACTAAATCCATAAACATTCCTTATCAGCCGATAGACGGGTCCCAGCGGTGTACCTCAATGCTGTGTCACTTCGTCGGCGTCAATACGATAAAGGCTGATGAGCGCGCCATCGCGGCGGATCTCACCGGCGTGGAACTTGCCTCGCACGCACACAGGCGTATTCAGGAACTGTATGCTCTTGCCATCCGCCATGTCCACCAACACCATGTGGTTTGGCGCGGGCGGCGCGCCATAACAACAGCCCCAGAGATACGGCACGAACAAGAACTCGGTAATATCCCTCGCCCGCGTCAACGGCATCATGAAACCCGCCATCTGCACGGGTTTCCCGTCAAACGCCATGATCTGATCAGGGATGGGCGTCTTGCTGTCAATATAGGTCCAATTGCGCAAGTCATCGAACGGCAGGGTGGTGTAACGACTGTCGGATGGCGGTTCTGGGATTCCACCGGCGCGCGATGCCAAAATCAACAGTGTCATCGTTCCCGTGACGACTCCCAGCAATATCAGGAACATTCGCTTCATTCTGTATCGTCTTCCTCAATCAATATCTGGCGGACTAACTGGTGAGCGCCAGGTTTTCCGCCACTTCCGTGCGATACGCTCGCGCGGCGGGGCCTAATCCGCTGAGCGCGCCGAGCAAAATACAGCCCGCCAACACCGCCAGCTCCATCCACTGAAACTGTCCTGCCGCCACTTGAAAGCCTGATGCTCGCACAAGCACGGCATTCGCTACGCCCACGATCGCATGTCCCGCCAAAATACCCCCAACTCCGCCCAGCGTGCAAATCATCATCGCCTCCAACACCACGATGGTGAAAATGGTTTGTCGCCGCGCGCCGAGCGCACGCAAGATAGCGATTTCCCGGCGCCGCTCGCTCATGGAATTGTAAATTGAAACGGCCACGGCAATGCCCGCTACAATGATGATGAGAATCGCCTGCGCGAACAACACGCGGTCAACGTTGCCGACGATATCAAACAGTTTGCGCACTTCGGCGGCAGGAAACGCCGCCATCGCATCGGTTCGGTCGTTGATCTCGCGGTACAACGGCAGCGCGCTGAGCGGACTACGAAGTTTTAGCACGATCGCAGAAATCTGGCCGGCGTCGGGATCGTTGTCCTTCTCTTGTTCCTCTTCCTTGGTTGGACGGACTTCGTGTCCTTCGATATGGTAAAAGCTGTCGAGGTTGATGTAGATGGCCCGGTCACAGGCCGTGTGCGTCGGCGAGAGGATGCCTACAACCGTCCATGGATTGTGCTCGTGATGTTCCGCGCTCGCGGTGTCCTGCACACCATGCGCGGCAACGAATGTTTGCCCGATCTTCAATCCCGTTTCCTGCGCCGCGGTCGCGCCGATCACAGCCTCGGCCGTTTCAGCGTGCTCATGTTTGGGCTGCGGCGGTGCGAGAGGCGGCGTTTCACCGCGCTCGCGGGCAATGCGTTCTCGCGCGCGGCCTGTGGCTTCTTCGAAAGCCTCTTTTAATGCCGGCTCATTGAAATTGAATATGCGGCCTTCGGCGAGCCTGAACTTTTCCCCTTCTGCGAACTCAAAATCCTTCAGGTACGTATCGGTGGCGCCGACGATGCGGAAACCCTTGTAGTTGTCACCGACGGAGAACGGGGCGGCGAATTTCACTCGTTTATCATCACGCAGCTCCTCGAATAGTTTCCATGAGACGTTGCCCGGCGAAATATCGAGATTGAAAACAGTGTTCAACACAAGCTGCAACGGACTTCCCTTCGCGCCCACGACCATTTCATAGCCGAGCGTGCTCTGCTCGAACCGCTGCTGCATGCCGTGGCGGATGAGAAGTATGGCGACAGTGAGCGCCACGCCCAGCGCCACCGATAACGCCGTCAACAACGTGGCCAATACGCGCTGACGCATGTTCTTGATGACGATTATGAACAGGTTCATGACAGATCCTCCAATCGGATCACTTTCTTGAACTGTTCCCGCACTTTCGGGTCGTGTGTGACGAGCAGCAGCGTGCGATTGTTTTCCGCACAGATCCGCTGGAGCAACTCCAGCACGACCGCGCCGTTATTTGCGTCGAGGTTGCCTGTCGGCTCGTCGGCAAGCACCAAAAGCGGTTCGTTGACAAGAGCGCGGGCGATGGCCACGCGCTGCTGTTCGCCGACCGACATCGCGCGAGGCTTGTGTTGTAGCCGCTTGCCGAGACCGACGGTCTCCAAAAGCCCGACCGCGCGGTCGGGGTCCTGCTCCCTTTCGGCAAACATCTGGCCCAGCAGCACGTTCTCAAGCGCGGTGAACCCTTGCAGTAAATTGAAAGATTGAAACACGTAACCGATGTTGTCCGCGCGAAACCGGTCACGCTCCGCTTCATCGAGACGGGTGATGTCCGTGCCATTCACCGAAACCTCGCCGCCATCCGGCAACACGATGCCGGCCACCAGATTCAGCAACGTGCTTTTGCCGGAACCACTCGCGCCGACAAGGGCGGCCTGTTCGCCCACGGCAAGATCGAAGCGCCCGATGTGAATTACGTCGAGCGTGTTCCCGTCCGCTTCACGATAGCTCTTGTGCAGATCGCGCAATTCCAGCACGGTTTGATTCGTCCTATCAGTCATAACCACTCCTTTCTAGCATACGTTTCTGAAGGCGCAAAGGCAACGGTGAATGATCCACGCCACGGTGTACAATGCACCCAACAACACCACGTCAGTCGGGCCGACAGGCAGATCCCATTGATAAGCGAGCCAAAAACCGACAAACGATGCTGCACCGCCCAGCAGCGAGGCAAGGATGGTAAAGTGGCGCATGTTGCGGGCAAAAAGGTGCGCGGTCAGTGCCGGGATCAGCAAGAAACCAAACGCGATAAGCGGACCGACGCTGAGCACGGCCATAGAGACGGTCAGCCCGATGAGCAGGTAGAGCAGCACGTCCCAGAACATCGCGTTCTTGCCAAGCGTGATCGCCATCGCGCGGTCGAACGACACCAGCATCAATTCCTTGTTGAACAAGCCGAGCACCACCAGCACGACCGCGAGGGTGATCGCCGTCATCGCGAGATCGGCGTTGTCAATCGTGATGACTTCGCCCTTCATCAAATCCAGCCAGCCCACCTCGGCATAACGGTTTTTCGAGAGCAAAATGATGCTCAACGCGGCGGCGACGACATAGGCGGTACCGAGACGGCCTTCGGGCAGGCCGCGCCCGCGCCGTTCAAGAAATGCCAGCACGAGAATCGCCGCCAGCGTGAACAGTAGTGAGCCGGTGAAGGCCAGAATGTGTTCGCTGTGCGCCGCATGCTCTGGCCGGAGGACGCCGAACCACATCGGCACGGACAGCGCCACGGCCACGCCGGTGGACGAAATCTGCGGCAGCGCCACGCCCATGAACACCAGCCGGCGCAAGACGAGGAAGACGCCGACTAACGGGCAGGCGAACCCGATGAGCACGCTGGTGTACACCGAGTCGCGCAGCAGGAATTCAGGCGAGAGAATCTGGCGAAGTGAGTCCATGTCAGCCAACCTCCATTTCAAAAATATCCGCCAGACGTTCGGGCGTAAAAATCTCCGCCACGGTGCCGTGAAGCACTTTGCCCTCGTGCAGCCAGACGACATGCTGCGCGTGCTTGCGAACGATGGGCAGGTCGTGCGTAACCAGTAGGACCGTCAACTTCCGATCTTCGTGAATCTGCGAAATGAACTCCAGCAGCGCGTGCGTTGCCACGGCGTCCACGCCCGCCGTCGGCTCATCGAGCACGAGCACGTCGGGTTTGGCCGCGAGTGCGCGGGCAATGAGCACGCGTTGTTTCTGGCCACCGGAAAGCTCGGCGAATCGTTGGTGTGCGAACTCGTCGGCGTCCGTGGCGCGCAGACATTCATGAGTGAAGTCGCGTTCACCCGGAGGGACCCGACGCCCCGGTCCAATGCGACCGTAGACGCCCATGAGTGCGACATCGAATCCTGTCAGCGGGTAGAGCGGATCGAGTGCGATGGTTTGCGGGACATAGCCGAACATGACCGGACCGGCGAAGCGGATGCAGCCGGCGACTGGCGGCTGGAGGCCAAGCAGCGTTTTCAGAAGTGTGGATTTGCCCGAACCATTCGCGCCGAGCAGGGCCGTGAAAGTTGCGCGGGCAATGGCGAGCGAAATACCGGCGAGAACCGGCTGGTTGTTGTAGCCGATACTCAGGTTATCCAGCGTGATGAGTGATTCGTTCATAGGTTCATCAGGCTGGGCCTGCCCCGAAAGCTTTCGGGGCAGGCCCGTGTCCCGTCTGTTCATGTTTTGTGCGCGGCTACCATCGTGTGAATGATGTAATCCATCATCTCGATATACGTGTCCGTGTACGGCACGCCGCCTGGCATGATCGGCAGTTTCACCAGCACAGCACCCGTCTGTTCGGCGATGAGCTTCGGCACTTTTTCGGGGAACTGCGGCTCGCGCACAACCAATGGCACGTGTTCGGCCTTCATCGAACCGATCAATTGCTCGATATGGCGCGCTGTGGGATCAATGCCCGGCTTTAGTTCGATTGTGCCGAAGTATTTCATCCCGAAACGCTCCGCGAAATAGAACCAGTGCCCGTGGTAGGAAACGAATTTCTCTCCCTTGAGGGGCTGGGCCTCTTTCTCCCACTCGGCGATTTTGGCGTCGAGCTTGGCGAGGTAAGCGTCGCGGTTGCGGGTGAACTCGGCTTCATGCTCCGGGTCCGTGGCCACCAAGGCCTGGTAGATGTTTTGGATCGCGGTCTTCGCCAGAACCGGGTCGAGCATGTAGTGCGGGTTGCCGTAGGGATGCACGTCGCCTTCGGAGTGGTCGGTTGACTTGGGCACCTCCGACGGTGCGATGCCTTGCGAGCAATCCACGTAGCCGGGCTTGCCGCTTTGGATGCGCGGATTCTTGCTCGCCTCCAACAGCGCCGGTAAGAACGCGTGCTCGCAATCGAAACCAACGAGCACTACCAAGTCCGCCCGGTTCAGCACCGGGACGAAACTCGGCTTCATCGGCACGCCGTGCGTGTCTTCGACGCCGGTGGCGAGACTGCGAACTTCGACGAGATCGCCCCCGATGTTGCGGGTGAAGTCCGCCAGATCCGTAAGCGTAGTCACGACACGGATTTTGGCCGCGTGCGCCGGCATCGCTATGGCCAGCACCGCGAACATCAACATGTAAACGAGTTTTGATTTCATGAGTTAATTCCCTTTCGCTTAGCGTTGTTGCCAGCCGTGCGAGTGGGCACCGATGATCCATGCCCATTGTAGATAGACGGCGTCATCGTTGCGCAAGCCCGAGACGGCGTTGTGTTCGGTGTGCGTGTACTGCAAGCGCAGTTGATTCCAGTGGCTGAGCGCCCACGTGACGTACGGCGAGTAGGCATACGTAATGTCGTGTTCGTTCGCGGCGTTCTGCACGTAGTCAAACAGGAAACCAGCGCTCCATTGCCGGTCGAACTTGTAGGTCATGTACGAGTACAAGCCGAGCGCGCCGACATCGCGGTTGAACTCGTCGCCACTCAACCCCGGTGTGGCATTCGTTGGGTTGAGACTGCCATTCGGGTCGAACTGATACCGGTTATCGCTGTAGAGCAACTCGGTGCCCCACGTGAAGCTGCGGAACTGGTTATCGCGCAGCGGCACGTAGCGCAAGGCAAAGTCCAAGCCGGCCAACCGTCGCTCGTGTTCGGTCATCGGCACGTCACCGGCACCGGTCAGGCCGTCCACGCCGCCGCGATCATGCTCATGCGGATTGAACAGCCCTGACACGCCCATCTCGGCCTGCCAATCCGGCGTCAAGTCGAAGTACGTTGACAGCCGGCTCCAGAAGTTTAACCCGTCAATGCCGCGGAAGTTGCCCGGATTGCTCGGGGGACTATCGCCGCCGAACGAGTCGCCGACGCCCATTGTCAGGCTTACGTAGTGGTCCACCGGCAACAGCCAATTGACCTGCAAGCCGTCCGACCTTGACTCGCCGCCGACGTACTGGTCGAGCACCATCGGCCGATTCACGAACGGCAGTTCGTGATCGTGGATGTACGAAAGCCGGCCAAATTCGCCGAAGAACCGGCCTGCCTTCAGTTCCAGGTTCCACGGCAACGAGGTCGTTTGCAGGGCCGCTTCCTCAATGCCGAAATTGGCTTCGCCCGTGGCCGCATCCGCTGAAGCGTTGGCGACAACATACGCCTTCGCGAAGGGATCGACCGCCGCCGCCGCGTTCAACTCCACCGAACGCTGGAACACATCAAAGCCGCCCGGCCGATCACTGCCTGTCTTATCCATGCCCTGGCTGCGATACGAAAAGACAGTCTCGCCCACCAGCCCGATGGCCGGGTTGAATTCGCTCGGCAAGACTTTCTTCTGTGCTTCGACCACCTGATCCACTTTTTCATTCAATTTCTGCATTTGCCCCGGCGTAACCGCTTGCGGTGATTGCACGGCGGCAGGCGGCGCGGAAGTTCTCGCCGCCTCTAACTCCTGTATCTTTTGCTGTAATTGCTGCATCTGCTGTTGCATCTGCTGCACTTGCTGCTTTAGCGCGTCGAGGGTTGAATCCATCCCATCGGCGCGAACGGCAGACGGCGCGATGAGCGCCATCGCCAATACGATTCTGCAAAGACATTTCTTCACCTTGAATTCCTCCTGTGAAATACGGTGAATCGGCCCGACACAACTGGCCGTTGGTTTAGTTTGGGAACAACCCGACAAAGTTATGCCGGAGTGACAGGAGGAGCGCGACTGGGAGAGGAGATGATGAACCGCGGTGCCGGAGCGATGTCCGCGACGCGGGGCAATGATACAACAATCGCTTCTACGCAGACCGGCGTGTACGTTACCGGCACGTCCGTCGTGCTGTTGACCTGCCACACGCACGCCGGGCAATCGCCGTGGTAATGATCACAATCATGATGATTGTCGTCATGGTGCTCATGCGGCATGGTGCCGAGCGCCAATGCCGATGTCAGGTACAGCGACCAGAGACCGGCTGCTATCCAACGCCGCTTCATCTGGCGAATACAGTGGAAGCAAACCGGTGCAAAGTCAAGAGACTGCCGCGTCTACGGCACGACCACCCGGAGGGCGCGGGGCAATACCAAAAACTGCACGGGCGCCTGGCCGACGTCTTCGCCATCAAGTTCGAACGGGATGGTGGCCGCGGCCCCATCCTCGGAATCGGAGCTGGCTGCTCGGCAGATGAATTGGTCCGCCTGAAAGTACTGCACGTCGCGCAACCGCGTATGTGCGCCGCGCAGCGCGGCCTGCGCGTAACGTAACACGTCAAGATATCCTGCGTTCTCGAACACACAGATGTCCAGCCGCCCATCGTCCAGTTTCGCCTCCGGAAACAATTCGAACGGGCCGCCGTAGAACCGTCCGTTACCGATCAATACTGCGCCACCGCAAGCGTCCGCCAGCTGGCGGACATTGTCGAAGCCGACTTCCACGCCAGCATGCTTCCGCGACATGATCTTGAGTCCCGCCCAAACATAGCTGAGCGGCCCGATTCTCTTCTTCAACCCCCAACTTGCGGCGCGCACGGCTGCGGCATCGAGGCCGACTCCGGCCAGTTGAACAAAATACCGTTCCGCGCCGCCGAATCGGGCCAGTGGCAGGTCGATAAGGCGTGTCCGGCCGCGTTCGATCACCGCCCATGCGCCGTCTAAGTTGAGCGGGATGCCCAACTCGCGGGCGAAGACGTTGACCGTGCCCAGCGGCACCACGCCGAGCGCCACGCCCGATCGTCCGATGCCGTTGACCACTTCGTTAATCGTTCCATCGCCGCCTGCGGCGATAACAAGTTCGTGGCCGTCGGCCACCGCCTGCATCGCAAGCGACCGCGCATCGCCCGGACCGCGCGTCCGCGCAAGCGTCAACGCGGAGTCGCCCACAGCCTTGGATTCTAGGAACTGTTGGAGGCGTTGCGACTTCTCGCCGCGGGCGGCCGGATTGAAAATAGCAAAAACTCTGTGCATGTTGTCGGCGCATGGTATTCTATTGGAGGCCCAACCCGAAACCAACGCGGATTTTAGAGAGAATAGGTCATGAAGAAACTGTTGATTGCGATGGGCGTGATTGTGCTATTGCTGATTGTGGCAACGGCCGGCGTGCTGTGGTATGCGAACCGTTACCTGCAAACGCCGGAGTTCAAACAGCGCATGCTTGCCGCCGCGAGAGAGTCGCTCGGCGCAGATGTCAAAATCAACGAGATAAATGCCTCGTTATTCAAGGGCATCACGCTGAAAGGCGTCACCATCTCCAACCCGCCGGGGTTTACCGGCAATCTGCTCACCGCCGATGAGTTTGTGCTGCGGTATGATCTTCTGCCGTTGCTGCACAAACAGGTGCATATCGAGCAACTGTCGCTGACGAAGCCGGTCATCACACTCGTCCGCAACGAGAAGTCAGGGTGGAGCTACGAGAAACTCGGCGCAGCGACGCCATCAACACCGTCGCCGGCTGGAACGTCTGCGAGATTAACGCCGACCACCACCTCCAGCTCGTTGGAGATTGCGCTGTCGAAACTGGTTCTGACGCAGGGCAAGGTGGTCATGACTGGCGAGAACGATAAGGCGCTGGTGAGCGTGGAGAACGTCGACTTGGCCACTGCAGTGAACTTCGCCAACGGCAAACTGAGCGGCACAGGCAAGGCAAGCATCGAAACGCTCAATATCGCCAATTCGCTGTTTGTCCGTCATCTTGCCGCGCCGGTGAGCTTCCCGTCTGACTCTGTGAAACTGTCGCCGCTCACCGGCAAGCTTGCCGATGGCGATGTCTCGGGCGATCTCACGCTCAGGGTCATCGGCGGCGCGCAGTACCAACTCAACCTGCAGGTGAAGAATGCGGATGTGGACAAATTACTGCAGGAAGCAGGTGTCGAGAAACGGCCGTTGAACGGCAAATTACAGGCCACGACTGCACTCGCCGGCACCGGCGGATTGTCGACGATCGTCGGTAACGGGCGCGCGGAGATTGTCGGCGGAGAATTGAAGGGCGTGCCGGCACTGGAGCTGGTCGGCGCGCTGTTGCAGGTTCCCGAATTGAGCGACCTGCGATTTGACCAGTGCGTGCTGGAGTTCTCGATCTCCAACAACGTCATGCAGACTCCGGTGGTGAAAATCACTTCGCCAAAGGTGCAAATCACCGGCAAAGGCGAGGTCTCGCTGGCCGACTACTCGCTCAACCACGATCTGACACTTGCGCTGGCGAAAGACGTGTTGGCAAATGCGCCGAAGGAAATCCGCAGTATCTTTACGGAACGATCCGACGGTTTCCTGACGCTCGACTTCCGCGTCTGGGGCCCGTATGAAAAGCCCAAAACGGACCTGACAAAACGGCTCGTGAAAGGCGTGGCCAACCAGTTGTTTGGAAATGACCTCAAGAAACTGTTCAAATGATCCGCCGCCATCACTGCATGAGAATCATAGCCGGCATCGCTAAAGGAACGCCGCTGGTCGCGCCGCCCAGCCGTGACGTGAGGCCGACCTCCGATCGCGTCCGTGAGGCCGTTTTTTCCAGTCTCGGCGACAGGGTGATTGGCGCTGATGTGCTGGACTTGTTCGCAGGCACAGGCGCGCTCGGTTTGGAGGCCGCCAGCCGCGGCGCGCAGACGGTATTGTTTCTCGAACACAGCCAACCGGCGCTGACTGCGCTTTATGCCAATATCGCGGCGTTCAAACGCCACCCCGACACACCGACCGTCCTGACCGTACACGCCGCCGATGTTTTCTCCGAGTTGGCGCAGTTGTCCCGCGACGGGCGCGTCTTCCCGCTAATCTTTGCCGATCCGCCTTATGGTCATACTGCGCAGCGGTTGCTCGACGAACCCACGTTGCCATCGCTTCTGGGAAATGACAGCCGGCTCATTCTCGAATCCGCCAAACGCGACACGCTCGTCCCGCCGCCGCCGTGGCGGCTGTTCCGCGAAGCTGTTTACGGTGATACGCGCGTCAGTTTCCTGTCGCGCGAACCGAGTTGAGTGAGGCGAGCGCCGCGCAGTTCCACGGAAGATGTCATCCTTGAGTTCTGCCCGCTTATCGGCTACACATCTGAAGCGTGCTTTCCTCATGAAGATTAAAGAGGTCATCGCCGTCATCAACCTAATGCAAGCTGACGGCGTTATTGAATGCTACGCCATTGGCGGCGCGGTCGGCGCGACCTTCTACCTCGAACCTGTCGCTACGCTGGACGTGGATATCTTTGTTTCGTTCCGCACCGAGCCAGGCAAACTCATTGTCGACCCGCAACGCATGTTTGATTACCTCACGAGCCACGGTCATTCGCTCAAAGGCGAATATGTCATGATCGCCGACTGGCCGGTCCAGTTTCTCCCGCCCACCAGTCCACTGGTCGAAGAAGCCCTGCGGGAAGCCGTCACGGTGGATGTCGAGGGTCAACCGGCGCGCGTGTTTACCGCCGAACATCTGGCGGCCATCGCCCTGCAAACTGGCCGCGCCAAAGACAAAGCCCGTCTGCTGCAGTTCGTCCAAGCAGGCGCGCTCGATGCCATGCGGTTCGAGACCATTCTCACCGGACACAACCTGCTTGACCGCTGGCGGAAGTTCGAACAACAATTCCTGAGCGACACACCATGAGCCTCGACCTGCAACGGATTCTCGCCAGCAAACGCGCCTTGCGGCGTGAACTCGCGGCGCTACCTGTGGCCGAAAAGCTGCGACTGCTTGATGAGCTGCGCGAGCGCGAATTGACCATCCGCCGATCCGCCCGGCCTCCGACATCGAATGTTGTCCGCGAACATTCCGCGAGATACCCGGCAAAAGGGACGTAATGAACCGCATCTGCCAAGGCCGCGAGGCTGTTTACGGGGATATGCGCGTCAGTTTTCTGTCGGCGAACCGAGTCGAATGAAGCGAGTCGCGGCACGGAAACCGGGGTCACATCCCACGAGTCTCCTTGTAGCGGCCCAGAGGACTCTGACGCGGCGGCAAGAAGTGGCCTGCGGCGCGGGCGTGGCTCTCTACAAACGTTGCTGGTTTTTGTTCGTGCATCGCCTGGGATGAATTCGTAAGATTGTAGGAACGTCTGCGTTCAATAATCACGATGGAGACCCCGCGCATGAAGTCACGAGAAATCACACTTGGCCACAGTCCCGATTCAGATGACGCGTTCATGTTTTACGCGTTGACACACGGCAAACTTGAGACCGGCGGATTGACGTTCAAGCACGTCATCGCCGGTATCGAGAGTTTGAATCATCGTGCCGTGGAAGGTGAGTTAGACGTGACGGCGTTGAGCGTGCACGCGTATGGGTATGTGATGGGCTCGTATGCGCTGTTGCCGAGCGGTGGTAGTTTCGGCGAGAAATACGGGCCAATCGTCGTCGCGCGCAAGCCAATGGCCATCGGCGAGTTGGCGGACCTGCGGATCGCAGTGCCCGGCACGATGACCAGCGCCTATCTGCTATTGAAACTGCTGTTGATGCATTTCCGGTTCGAGGTCGTGCCATTCGACAAGATCATGGACGCCGTCAAGAGCGGCGAGGTGGACGCGGGCTTGCTGATTCACGAAGGGCAAATCACCTATGAGCAGATGGGCCTGCACAAGGTGGTTGACCTTGGCGAATGGTGGCATGCCGACACTGGATTACCGGTGCCGCTCGGCGTGAACGCGGTGCGGAAGGATCTCGGCAAACCGCTGATGCGGAAGATTTCCAGTTTGCTGACGGAAAGCATTCAGTACGCATTAGACCACCGCGAGGAGGCGGTGGCGTACGCTGCGCAATTCGGTCGCGGCATGGATGCGCCGTCCACCGACCGTTTCGTGGGGATGTACGTCAACACGCTGACGCTGGACATGGGCGCGAAAGGTCGCGATGCCATCACGCGGCTACTGACCCGCGGCTATCACGCGGCGCTGTTGCCGCGACCGGCGAACTTGGAATTTGTCGAATAAGTATCAAGAGGCGGGAAGTTGAGTTTCTGCCCGCGCAGTACAGGCACTCCCAAACAGAAACGGCCTGTTCCGAGTTGCTCGGAGCAGGCCGTTCCAGTCAGACCGCGCGCTACTTCAATTTACCCCAGCAGACAAACACCTGAAACACATTGTAAAACAATCTGCCAAGAGGTTTGAAGACGCACTGCAACGGCCCCCACGGATTGGGATTCCCCCCCTGAATTTGTCCGCCCGCCTTTATCAAATCCACCTGCGCCGCCAATTGTTCCAACTGCGCGTCGCTGAGTTGCGCCAGTCGCGTGCTGACCTGTTCCTTGCTCAGCCCCAGCGCCGTCAACTGCTGCGCCACTGCTTGTTCGCTTAAAAACGTTTCCACCTTGCACAAGGCCGCCGATGCGCGCGCCGATTCAACCGACTCGACGGGCGCGGCCATTGCTGCCGCTGTGATTCCGGCCACCGCTACGATTACGATACCAAACCGAAGAATTCTCATCGTTATTGCCTCCAGAAATTAGTCGCAACCTACCGCAAACGACCGATACAACTCAAGTAAAATCTGTCGCATACCCATGCCGCCCTCGAAAGTCTATCCGACGGGGTTCGCGGCGATCTTCTGGCACGTCACGGTGAGAAACTCCAGAGCGCGGCGGGCGACCTCCGGCGCGCGATCGCTATCGCACGGTAGTTCGACGTTGATGAGACCCGTGCATTTATTGTCGTGGAGCACGCGGAGGATCGCCGCGAAGTCGAGTTCGCCTTCGCCGAACATCAGGTGCTCATGTTTGTGGTCATGGATGTCTTCGACGTGAATGCTGCGGATGAGCGTTGCAAACTTGCCGAACACCTGGCGTAAGGGCTTATTCTCGGTGCAGAACACGTGGCCGACATCCAGTGTCAACCCGAACCGCGCGCTGGTGATGTGTTTCTTGAGCACCTCGAACTTCGCAGTGTCGTCCACCAGCATCCCCGGCTCCGGCTCGAACGCCAACTGCACGCCGTGCCGTTTGGCGTGTTCCGTCAACTGCATGCAGCCGGTGACCAGCCAGTCCCACGCCTGATGTTCCGGCACGCCCGGCTCGGCCACGCCAGACGAGAAACTCACACACTCGGCTTCCAACTCGGCGGCGATATCCACCGCCCGGCGCAGGAATTCCAACCGGATCTGCCGGTTCTCCGCGCTGATCAAGGTCGGGTAACGATTTCGTTGGGGATGCAGCAAGTACCGCGCGCCAGTTTCGATAACCACCCGCAACCGCAATTTGTCTAGCAACTGTTTCAGCCGCGCCACATCGGCGGGTTCCATCGTAAACGGATTGCAGTGATAATTGTCCAGAGTCAGCGCCACGCCTCGGTAACCGCAGTCCGCGATGATCTCCAGCGCGTCCTCCAGCTTGTGGTGCGCGAACCCGTTTGTGTTGTACCCGAAACTCAGATTCATCTCGCCCCGTCTTACGTGGTAAACCCCGTTTTACGCGGTAAACCTCGCGCCCCGAAAGCCCCGACGGTGTCGGGTAAACATCCGGGGTTCGGCTCGAAGAATACCGGGCTTTACCCGAATTTGCCAACAGAAACGGGCACGAACGAAACACCGCGAACCCCGGTCTCAGTGGGCTAACGCTCATTTTGGTAGTGTCCTAATCTGGAGGGCCACGCTCTGTCGTGGCCGCATTTCGTGAATGGACGCGACGGAGCGCGTCCCTCCAAACTGCAAAGCAGGACAGTGCCCTCATTTTGTTGTGAGTGCCCGCGACGGCGTGCTACGGTAACGGTTGTATGCGGTTCTCATCGAAGAACCTGGCGGCGTTTTATTATCAGTTGGGCACGCTGATACAGGCCGGCATGCCTATCCAGAAGGCCGTGGTCTCGATGCGGAATACTTCGCCTCGCGCGATGCGGTCTGCCGTGACCGCATTAGCGGCTGCCGTTGACGGAGGTGCGCCGCTGCACGAGGCGATGGAGCTGTGTGGCAACCGTTTCCCGCAGTTGGACCGGCATACCATCAACATGACCGAGCGTACCGGCGCGCTCGATATCGGGCTGCTGTCGTTGAGCAGGTATTACGAGAACCGGGCAGCCGCGCGCAGCAAACTCATCGCCGGCTCGATTTATCCGGTGCTACTGATGACAGCCGGAGTGTTCGTCGCCAATGCACCGGCGTTTATCATGAGCGTGCGCAATGGAAAACCGTACACTGCGCTCAATTACCTGTGGGACACAGCCGGCCTGCTCGTGCGGCTGGTGTTGGTTTGCTGGGGTGCTGTATTTCTGCTGCGCTGGTCGTTGACCGTGCCGCGGTTGAACGTGACTGTGGATCGTCTTTTGAAATCCGTGCCAGTGTTTGGCCGGTTGCGTTTCGATTACGCGCTGAGCCAATGGGTGTCGTCCATTCGGCTGATGTTGGCGGCAGGTATCGGCATCGTGGATGCGCTCAAGTCCGCCAGTCAAATGGTGCATTGTCCGTTGATCGCCGACGCGTATGAACGCGCCGCGCCGTTGATTGGCGGCCAACTGGATGTCAGCCAGGCGCTCGCATCAACGCACGTGTTTCCCGATGAACTGATCCAGTTCTGGGCCACCGGCGAGCAAAGCGGCAAGATGGATGAGATGCTTGACCGACTCGCGAAGTTCTATGAGGAGCGTTGGCGACGGAGCCTCGATCAAGTCGTTACCTGGCTGCCACGCATCGCGTACGCGCTGGTCGCGCTCTACATGGTTTGCCAGATATTCAGTATCTTCGGGTCGTACATGAACACCTACAACGACCTGCTGAAAGACTGATTCGCACGGCATCGCCGCATTCGGGACTGGAAATCGCCGTGGCGGTCAGCCAGAATGCGCCTCCAATGCAGACCAGAGTTTTGAGACTGCTGACATTCCTTGTGGTTGCCGCGGCGCTGGCGTTTCCGTTTTTTCTCGCGCTGGAAAAGATCCACGAGCCGGATTGCTTTTGGCATCTCGCGACGGGTGAATGGATCCTCGCGCACGGGCAGGTGCCGCATGCCGACGCGTTCTCGTCCACCGTGCCGGGCAAACCGTGGATGGATTGGGAATGGTTGTTTCAGGTGGCGATCCGCGTCGTGTACGCCCGGGGCGGGTTCGATGCGCTGGTCGTCGTCAAGGCTGTGATGGTCGCATTGGCGGCGTTGGTGATGTTCGACACGAGCCGGCGCAACGGTGCGCAGCCATTGTTGGCGGCGTTGGCGGTATTGGCGGCATTCGTCGCCATGCAAGGACGGCTCGATGTTCAACCTGATGTATTGATGTTCTTGTTCACCGCGATGACGCTGGCGATGCTGGAAGCTGCGCGGCTTGGCTCGAAGGATTCGAGCCGAGGTCATCACTGGTGGTTGCTCGGTTTGCCGGTGGTAGAGGTCATCTGGGTCAACACACACGGGTCATTCCTGCTTGGCCTGTGTTTGGTGGGCGCGTATGGCATCGTGCACGGAATCGAGTTTGCCGCAAAAAAACAATGGCGATGCCTCGGCCTGATTCTCGCGGTGAATGTCCTGATGTTTGCGGCATGCCTGATGAATCCGTATGGCTGGCGGCTGATTGGCCACGTCATTGAACAGGGCCGGAGCGCGGGTCCTGCCGGCATGATCAGTGAGTGGTTCCCAACAAGGTCGCTGTTGGTCGAGCAGCCGAACTGGGCATTGTGGACATTCTGGTGGTTGTTCTGGCTGACACCGCTGACGTTGGCCGCGCGGCTGCTGGTCGAGTGGCGAAGGTTTCCATGGGCGCATGCGCTGGTCGTGGCGGGAATGAGCGTGCTCGCGCTGAAAGCGAATCGTTTTACGGGGTTGTATGCCGTGGCGACCATTCCGATTCTGGCCGGAGCGGTGGCTGCCGTATGGCAAAAGATTGTCGGGCTAGAACGCCTGAAAGGTTTACCCGCCTCTGGCGGCGCCGTAGGCGACCAGGGTTTCGCGGCGGCGCCCCAGATGCAATTCGCAGCGATATTCTTCGTCGGCGCGCTGGCGCTGTTCATGAACTGGGCGGTGATCTCGAACCGTTGGTCCGTGCACGAGAACCGGGCGACACGGTTCGGCGTGGGCGTGGACGAGCAGTTGGTGCCGTTGCGAGCGGTGGACGTGATGAAGAAGCTGCCGCCGGAATTGGGGTTGTTCAACACGGTCGCATCGGGTGGGGCGCTGATCTGGGGGCTTTACCCGGAGTGGCGTGTGTTTACCGATGGGCGGGCGAACTTGTACGGGCGCGAGTTCGTGGACCAATACCGCAAGGCGCTGGCCAATCCGTTGGAGTGGGAGAAATGGATTGGCGCCCGGGGCGTTGGCGTGGCGTACATCCAGTACGGCCCGGAGGATGATACGGTCCTGCTGCAATACCTCGCCAAAAGCCCAGCATGGCAACTCTTTTACTTCGATCACGCGGCTTGCATTTTCATTCGCCGCAATGCGCTGGATAAGTTGTCGCCGCAAGCGAAGGCGCTGGGCACGGCGCCCGAACAGTTGTCACAGGCTGCCGCGGCGCAGTCTTACGCGCGCCGGTTGGCCGATGAAGTCGCCGCCCAAAGTTCGTATGATCGCGCCCGCGTGCTGACGACCATCGGTAATTTTCTGATGACCATCGAGGAACAGGCGGCAGCGCGACCGTTGTTCAATGAAGCGGTGGCATTGTGTCCGGGGATCTCGGTGGCATGGATGAGGCTTGCGGAGCTCGCGTTGCAGGAGAACAAACTCGACGACGCGCTGGCGTTCACCACTCAATTATTGGCGCGCAACCCGCGATTTTACCAGGCCCGCCTGATGCAAGCGCAGATCAGGGCCGTAAAAGGCGAACTGGATGGCGCGGTGGCGTTGGCCGAACAGGCGTTGCGGCAGGAACCGCATTCCGCTAGGGCGTGGTTCGTCCGCGCCCAGCTATGGGTGCGACAGGGCGACCAGGCGATGGCAGCGCGCGAATCGCGACAGTACGACCGTTGCTATTCCGAAGCGATCCTTGCCTTGCGCCGCGTACTGGCCGAAGGCGGCGAGGACGCAGGCGTTTATATCTTTCTCGCGCGCATGCTGGAGAAGGAAGGCCGAAACGAGGAAGCCATCCAAGCTTACGAAGGTTGCCTTCGAGTGTGGCCGGGGACACCTGAAGATCAGGAACCGTATCGCCGTCAAATCAATTTCCTGCGCGGTATCATCGGGCATGACAAGAAATCCTCCCCGCCACCTTAAATCGCGCTTGCGCTTGGGTGGTTTTCCTCTACATTCCGGCGACGACGCGGAGGAATGGCAATGGAACAATTAACATGCCCCAACTGCAACGTGGACGTCAGCCGCGAAGAACTGAAGCGGAACAGTCTGCACTGTCCGACCTGCGGTTTTGACTTCAGCGAATCCGAGGAGCTTAGGGACAAGGACGAGGAAGAAGACGAGGATTCGCTCAACAAAGAAAAGGAACCCAAGGAAGACGAAGAGGAAGACGAGGAAGAGGAGGAATAGATCGCCTTCGTGACCTCGTCCGCCACCCGCCATGATCTTTGAGGTTTTTCCTTCCGGCCCCGTTGATACCAACGGCTACCTTGTCGCAGACCAATGCGGCGGTCATGCCGTGGTGATTGACGCGCCGCTTGATGCCGCCGAGCCGATGGTCGAACAAGCCCGCAAATGGAACGTCGCGATCACGCATTTGGTCAATACCCATCCCCACTGGGACCACATCCTCGACAACGCGCGTCTGCTGCAACTGACCCATGCCAAGTTCGGCCTCCACCGCGATGCAGTGCCCATGTTGTCCCTGCCGCAGACAGAGTGGTTCAACCTGGATCTCGAAATGCCGAAATGCGCGCCGGACTTCTTTCTGGAAGAAGGTCAGCCGTTGGTTGTTGGCGATTTGAGATTCGAGATTCTGCATTGCCCGGGACATTGCCCGGGCAGCGTGGCGCTGTTCGAGTCAAACGAACGCATCGTGTTCACCGGTGACGTGCTTTTCGCCGGCTCGATCGGACGGACCGACCTGCCCGGCAGCGACTGTGCAACTTTGCTGCGTTCGATCACCGGGAAATTATTGCCGCTCGGTGATGACGTTCGCGTTTTTCCCGGCCATGGCCCCGTCACCACGCTCGGCGCCGAACGTAACCATAACCCGTTTCTTCAAACATAGGAAACCACGACTGCCGCGCTTCTCGTGGGAGCGGTTTTCCGCGTGCGGCCACGTCTGCGCGGCCTACGCGGCTCACGTGGCAACCGCGACCGGCGTCCACATTTATTCGCCGTAGATTCAGAACTTCCCGAAATGGAAGCCGCCGTAGAGGATTTGGCAGGTATATCCGCATGCGATATATCATCGTGAGGATCACGACGAATCCGAACGGCAGATCTGTGAATGAGCGCGCTGAATGGAAACCTGACCCCGACAACAGGCTATGGACAAACTGGTGTCGCATATGCAACATGAAATTGTCCACGACTCAGCGTATCCATTACAACCAGACTTGCGGTTATTTGGGAGCGCGTGATGCGCGCTAACCGCAGGACTTTGGCGGAAATATCGCTAAGCGATGTATCATTGCAATGCTCACGACGAATCCGAACGGCAGATCTGTGAATGAGCGCGCTGAGTGGAAACCTGACCCCGGCGACTTTCCCCTATTCAGAAATTCTTTGAGCTAGACGTTGCATGAACTCACGCACGCGGATAAACAAACCCCCCGCTTCTTTCGGATTACACCGCCATCGACAGTGCATTATTTCATTTCTCTTTACCTCAAACGATTTGAAGTCCGTTAGGAGATCGTTTTTGAATTGCAGTGCCTTCGTCTTTTTTGGCCCTCTGGCCTTCGGTATTTCCGATTCCAGCTTCTTTTGTATCGAAGCGACCACGGATTCCCAACCGGCGTAATCCAATGGGGCCTTTGGAAACTTGATTCTTAGGTCTCTGGCAAGCTCGCGCAGTCCAATTTCAACAATACGTATCAAGTGAAATGCTGCCGCAGAACTAAGATCAGCGGCTATGCAATTGCCCGCCTCCCTGATGTCGTCCACCGCCATCGGGAACGCTTCATTAACTTTCTCTCCAAACAGCGAGCCGTCCTCAAAGAATTCCTGCCTGCCCGTCGGAATGTAGGCAAACCGTTTTTGTTTTAATTCCCTCACCATTGAGGCATCTAGACTGTTCAGTTGTATTAGAACGGCATCGACTCCTGAGGGTGCCATTTTGCCATCAAGGATAAGATTGATGTCGTGGATTACTTGCAGTGAATGCGACATCTCGGCCGCTCGACACAAGTTTTCCACCCTTTGCAGAATTCTTTTGGTTGATTGAATGCCTTCCTCATTCAGCTCCTTGACATCAGTCGTTTCTATTGGCGTATCCGGGAAATGCTGCCGTACAATCTTGCTCGTTTCTGTTTCCTCCGGCGGCTTGTAGTACTTCTCCTCTCCGCAGACCATCTTGGCAGTCAGTAAATACCGACGCGCCTCGCATAGTTCTCCTACAAGGAATTCGATCATATCTGATAAGCCTATCAGTTTATGCGGGCAGAGTACATCCTTGGTCTCTTTTGAGGTAAGTATATAATCACACTACCGCGATGTGGCGAAGCTTGCCACTTGGGAGGGTCGTTGGTAATGTTGCTGACAGCAACTAGGGGAGGCATGAATTGAAAACGCACCAGCCACGCTGTCGAACCTTGAGGCCCGCCACTGTCGCATGGCCGTACCGCAACGCTCTCTTGCGATGGAGCGCAGGCCTTTTTCTCGCATTCGTGATTGCCGCCGTACTGCCAAGCGGTGCATCCATCGCCACAGCGCAAACCACCAATAACACTCAGGTCAGCCAAAGCGGCGTCACGTCGAACCCGGTCAAGGGCGACATCTTTGACAGGATAAGCACCAACGCTCCGGTCAGGCGAGGAGTGGGGATTGAGTATTTAGGTGATGCTGGTCGTACGGCGCAAACCACCACCAACGCAACCGCCGACTCGTTCCAAAAACTGAAACAAAAGGCAGAGCAAGGCAACGCAGGGGCGCAGTTCAACTTGGGCCTCTGTTACCACAAGGGCCAAGGCGTGGCGCAGGATTACCGAGAAGCCGCCAAGTGGTACCGAAAAGCAGCTGAGCAAGGCTACGCATCGGCACAGGTCAATTTGGGCGTCTACTACCACAACGGCGAAGGTGTGACGAAGGACGACCAAGAAGCGGTTAAGTGGTTACGCAAGGCGGCTGAGCAAGGTAACGCATCGGCGCAGTGCAGTTTGGGCTGGTGTTACGAGCAAGGTCGTGGAGTGGCAAAGAACGACCAAGAAGCGGTCAAGTGGTACCGGAAGGCCGCTGAGCAAGGCGACGCAGGGGCGCAGTTCAACTTGGGCGTCTGTTACGGCGATGGCACTGGCGTGCCGCAAGACTACCGAGAAGCCGTCAAGTGGTACCGGAAGGCCGCTGAGCAAGGCGACGCAGATGCCCAAAATGAGTTGGGCGTCTGTTACGGCGATGGCACGGGCGTGCCGCAGGACTACCAAGAGGCTGTCAAGTGGTATCGCAAAGCGGCAGAGCAAGGCAAAGCAGCGGCACAGTTCAGTTTGGGCGTCTGTTACTTCTGGGGCGGGGGCGTGACGAAGGATTACCAAGAAGCTGTCAAGTGGTTACGTAAGGCGGCTGAGCAGGGCAAAGCAGCGGCACAGTACATGTTGGGCCTCTGGTACGATAAGGGCGAAGGCGTGCCGCAGGACTACCAAGAGGCTGTCAAGTGGTATCGCAAAGCGGCAGAGCAAGGTTACGCAAGGGCACAGTGTTCCTTGGGCGGCTGTTACCGCGAAGGCCAAGGCGTGCCGCAGGACTACATTGAAGCGTACAAATGGTACAACCTCGCTACGGCACAAGGCGACAAGCAGGCTGGCGGATTCCGAGATGATCTTTCGCAGCAGATGACCCGCGAGCAGATTGCGGAGGCCCAACGCCGGGCGTCGGCTTTGCGGCCATTGAATCCGTGAAGATCCGTGTGAATCTGTGGTTTAAATCATTCCCCGGTTGTGGCCCGGATGCCGCGACCGGCGTCCGCATTGATCCGCCGTAGATTCAGAACTTCTTGAAATGGAAATCGCCGTGGAGCCTTTGGCGGATATATCGCTAAGCGATATATCAGTGCAATAACGCTCACAACAAATGCGAACGGCTAATCCGTACCGAGCGTGCTGAGTGGAGATCTGACCCGGCGATTAGCTTCGAAGTCTTTCAACAAACTCAAGTTTGTATTCTCGTTTATGGAGAATCGCGTCAAACATTCTGATATGTCGAAGCAGAGGCTGTCTAAGCAGACTAAAGACCGTTGATCGGACGGCTTCGGTACAGCGACATCCGCAAATCACTGATTTTATTGCTGTGGGTGCAAGCATAGCGTACTGACCCTTATGAAGTGACCGCTGAGGAACAATCATCCGCCACTCTTTTTCGTATCCCCACTCTTCATACTTTTGTTTAGCAAAACGATCGAACTGTTCTTCAAATCCCTCCATGCCAAATCTGTAAATGAAAACTGGTTTCTCATTTTTGTACTCGACCTTTACCAAAGATTTAGGATCGTTGAATGGTAGATGATCGGAGTCAAACTCGATTACCATGCCTCGATGGTGATTGCAGTAATGCGACCACATCAAAATGCTATCTGGGCGTTCTGAAAAGCAAGCGACTGCCCATTGTTCAGAGGATCTATCACAACTCCGTTCTTGCTCAGCCAAAAAGTTGTCCGGGAAGTGCTCAAATAGTTCATCTGCTATCTGGTCGAGATTTGTGTCGTAGAGTCTACGGGCCTCGTCTTTTGTGCTATTGCTAGCATTGCGTTCATGCCAGTGTTCAAACATGTCGGGACTAGTTTTCAGATAATGTTTTAGCCCTTCTTTTGTAACGCTTGAATGATCAATATTCATCGCAAACTCGAATGGGTCGTTGAAAGTATTCGGGGGAGATAGTCGTAGATGTCCCGATCCCAAAAGATAAATCCCGCTTTCGCTGCAGTATTTGAAAAGTCGCATATCGGCTACTTAGGTAATATACGTCGAAAACCGGTTAGTGATCAGGATAAGATCTCCGCCGGACACGCTGGATGTTGATTGCCGAGTTTCAGCAGCACGAGGTCGTTTGCCGCACACGACAGCGGCGTCTCCACTTCGCTTCGGCATTCGGATCGCGGGCTAACCCAGCCCTTTGCTGCAAAGGGTTCGGCGACGGGGAACAAACCACCGTTCTCCCCTTTGGCGATGGCCGTTGCCCCCTTTTCGATGACGTGATGGTTGGTGATGAGTTTGCCGTCGCTGGAGACGAGGAAGCCGGTGCCAGTGGCGATTTCTTTGCCGGTGGCGTCGGAGACGACCAGCAGCATCACCGCCGGTCGCGCTTTCTTGGCGAGCGCTTTGAGGTCAATCGTTTCCGTCTCCGCGCGGACGGTGGTAACGAGAACAGCGGTGAGAATCATAAACAGCAGGAAAGAGCGTTTCATAGCGGCAGTCTAGCCGGTCAGAGATGCTTCGACAAGCCTCCTTCGTCAAAACCTGCGGCGGCCAAGGCTCAGCATGACAGGCGCGCCCCGAAACGGATTCGGGGCTTGCCTTTTGCGGCGATTTGTCGAGAATGACCGCGCCTTTTCAGGAGAAACACTGTGGCACAAGAGACTAGAACCGACTGGAGTTCCAGCGAGCAGTTTGAACCGGATTTGTTCTGGGAACGGCACGGCAAGAAGATCATTTATGCCGTGCTCGCGTTATTGGCGATCGGCGCCATTGTGTATGTGTGGCAACGTCAACAGACAGAGGAAGCGGATCGCCTGGTCCAGCGGCTCGCCACGGCAACCAATCCGCAGGCGCTGGAGAGCATTATTCATGACTATCCCGGCAAACCGGTCGCCAAGGAAGCATTGCTCCGACTGGCCAGTATCGCCCGTCCGACTGATGCCGCCGGCCTTTATCAGCGGTTTCTGAAAGATTTCCCGGGTGATCCGCTCACTGAATCGGCGTTACTTGGGCTGGCCGGTGTTGAAGAGTCTCAAGGCAACTTTGCCGCGGCCAAGACCAAGTATCTGGAGCTCACAACCACCCACCCAAATGGTTTCACTGTCAAACTCGCAAAGCTCGGTGCTGCCCGTTGCGCGGAGGCGCTTGGCCAGCTCAAGGAAGCCCGCCAACTTTACGAAGAAGTCGTCGCTTCGACTCGCGAAGGGTCGCCATTGTTCGAGGCTGCCGCCGTCCGTTCCCTCGTGCTTCGCCGTGACTTGCCTGTCACTCGCCCGGAGTCTTCAACAAATCCGCCGCCTGCTCAAGCGATTGTTCCAAGCATCCCCGCTCCTGAACCATCACCTTCGACCCGGTAGGGCGGGCTGGCTCTAGCCCGCCGCAGAGGAACCATGGGAACGGCGGCGGCGCGGTGGGCCACCGCGCCCTACCATCGCATATCACGGTATTGGTGCCCGGACACACCCCTTTCCAACCCACACACCACCATCCTTTAAATTTCCCAGCCGGCTTGCTATACTGTCACTCGGTTCTAGGCGACGTGACGTAATGAAAGACACAATCGCGGCAATCTCAACCCCGCTTGGCGAAGGCGGCATCGCAATCATCCGTGTGTCAGGCTCCATGGCTTTTGCGATCGCCGACCGGATCTTCGTATCCTGCCAAAGCAAACCCTCGGAATTTCCCACGCACACCACGCATTTCGGCACAATCGGTCACAATGGCGACCTCGTCGATCAGGTCATGCTCACTGTGATGCGCGCACCCCGCACCTACACCACCGAAGACGTCATCGAAATCAATTGCCACGGCGGCCTGCTGACTGCAAAGACGATCCTTTCCCTCTGCCTCCAACACGGCGCTCAACTCGCCGAGCCGGGCGAATTCACAAAACGCGCATTTCTAAATGGCCGCATCGATCTGACCCAAGCCGAGGCGGTAATGGATTTGATCCGCTCCAAGACCGACCGCGCCCACCGCGCCGCTGCCCATGCCCTCGAAGGTCATCTTGCGACAAAAATCAATGAAGTGCGTGACAGCCTCCTGACCACGCTGGCCCACATCGAAGCCCATCTTGATTTCCCCGACGAAGACATCGCCCCGGCTACACGCGAGCAGTTATTGGCTAACATCCAATCTACGCTTGAGTTCCTGCGCAAGCTTCTCGCCACCGCGCATGAAGGCAGGATCCTGCGCGACGGTATCCCTATCACCATCATCGGCCGCCCGAACGTCGGCAAGTCCAGCCTCATGAACGCGTTGCTCGGCCAGGACCGCTCTATCGTCACCTCGATCCCGGGCACCACGCGCGATACCATTGAAGAAACCGCCAACATCCGGGGCATTCCCGTCCGCCTGACCGATACCGCGGGTATTCGCAAGCCCCGCGGTACGATTGAGGGCATCGGCGTACAGCGTAGTCGCAAGTCATTGACCGACAGCATGTTAGTCCTGCACGTCATGGACATATCGCGGCCGTTTTCCACTGCTGACACTGAGCTGGTCCAGCACTGTGCAGGCAAGCAAACCCTTATCGTCCTTAACAAGATTGACTTGACACGCAAGCTTGTGATTCCGCGCAGTTTTCCGCAAGAACACTGTGTCGAGGTTTCGGCCATCAGAGGCGAAGGCATGGAACTGTTGAAGGACAGGATCGAATGCCTGACTTGGTCCGGGGCCGGTGCGACCAGCGAGTTCGATGTCGCCATCAATGAACGCCACGCCGATGCAATCCGCCGCGCAATTGAGTCATTGGCCGCGGCAGTGGACCAGATCAGCTGTAATGCGTCCTTGGACCTCGTCTCGCAGCAACTGCGGATTGGCCTGAATGCAATCGGCGAGATCGTCGGCAAAACCACAACCGAGGACATTCTCAATAAGGTTTTCAGCACCTTCTGTATTGGGAAGTGACGTTGATGTTTGAGTATCCGAAACGTTATGACGTGATTGTCGTTGGAGCGGGGCATGCGGGCACGGAGGCAGCCTTGGCGGCGGCGCGGATGGGCTGCCAGACGCTGCTGCTCACAGGCAACCTGGACACCATAGGTCAGATGTCCTGTAACCCAGCCGTTGGCGGCCTAGCCAAGGGCCACTTAGCGCGAGAGGTTGATGCATTGGGCGGTGAGATGGGCGTGAACACCGACCAGACCGGCATCCAGTTCCGCATGCTCAACACCAAGAAGGGCCCCTCCGTGCGGGCTCCGCGTGCTCAGTGCGACAAAAAGGCATATCAGTTTCGCCTCAAATGGGTCGTCGAGCGTCAGCCTAACCTCGACCTGAAGCAGGCGATGGTAGATGAAGTACTCGTTAGCGGCGACAAGGTGCAGGGTGTGACGACCAAGACAGGGGTGTGCTTTTTCGGGCAAGCGGTTGTCCTTACCACAGGCACGTTTTTGCGGGGACTCATCCACATTGGCGAGGTGAAGGTCGAATCTGGCCGCGCCGGGGAGCCAGCGGCGTATTCCTTGTCAGAGAGCCTGAAACGGCTAGGTTTTGAGTTGGGACGCCTCAAGACGGGCACGCCGCCGCGGCTTAACCGTCGTTCGATCGATTTCTCCAAGATGGAGGTGCAGCACGGGGATGAACCGATCTCTTTCTTTTCGTACCGAACCCCGCGAATGTTCCACGTGGAACAAATCCCCTGTTACATCACTTTCACCACCGAAAAGACCAAAGAGGTGATTAGCAAGAACCTCCATCGCTCGGCAATGTACTCCGGTCGGATTCAGGGTATTGGTCCCAGGTATTGCCCGTCTATCGAAGACAAGATCGTCAAGTTTGCCGAGAAAGAGCGGCACCAGCTCTTTCTCGAGCCAGAAGGCCGTTATACCGAGGAATTCTACGTAAACGGAGCCTCAACGAGCCTGCCCGAAGAGGTGCAAGTTCAGATGATCCATACGATTATCGGCCTTGAAAACGCCGAAGTCATGCGCCCGGCATACGCCATCGAGTATGACTACAGCCTGCCGCATCAACTTCATCCGACTTTGGAGACTAAGCGCATTGAGAACCTCTACTTCGCCGGCCAGATCAATGGCACCTCTGGCTACGAAGAAGCCGCTGGGCAAGGGATCGTCGCGGGGATCAACGCAGCATCGAAGATAGAGGGGAAGAAACCGACCGTCCTCACACGGGCCGACAGCTACATCGGCGTCCTCATTGATGACCTGATCACCAAGAGCACCGATGAGCCTTACCGGATGTTCACCTCCCGTGCTGAGTATCGTCTCCAGCTTCGCCAAGACAACGCCGACCTCCGGCTCACCCCCATTGGGCGGGAGGCAGGACTGGTAGATGATTGTCAATGGAATAGTTTCACAGCGAAGCGAGATCAGATCGAATCGGAGATCCAACGCCTGCGCTGCACGCGCGACACCAGTGGAACCTACGCAGAGGTTTTGCGCCGACCCGAAGTGACATACAAATCACTGCCGATTGCCGACCTAATGCTTCCTGAAGAAGTCCAGCAACAGGTTGAGATCCAAATCAAATACGAAGGCTATATTACCCGCGACTTGGAGCAAATTGAGCGATTCACACGTTTGGAGGACAAGCGGCTGCCGTCATGGATTGATTACAGCAAGATTCCCGCTCTGCGGTTTGAGTCGCGCGAAAAGCTCAGCCGGTTTCGCCCCGACTCGATTGGGCAGGCGTCCCGGATCTCAGGAGTAACGCCAGCCGACATTGCTATCCTGCTGGTGTGGCTGAAGAAGGCAAGTGAGATGACTGGCAACACTCAGTCGCAATAGCGTGGCCGCTATCGCAACTGCGCCCAAAACGTCTTCAGATATGCGTGCTCCCCAAGCGGCACTCGAAAATCGAACGGCACAGTCTGAAACTCCAGCGCCGTGACATCACGTCCGCATTGTTGTGCTGCATCGCGCAGTGCGTGCTCGAATTTTTCAGGCTCCAGCGACCGCTGGTTTGTCGAACAGAACAGCCAACCATCTGCAGCTACCAACGGAATCGCAAGGGCGGCGAGGTCGCGGTAATCGCGTTCCGCCTGGAATGCGCGTCCATGTTTCGCCTTCGAGAACGTTGGCGGATCGAGCAGCACCAGGTCCCACGTCCGTTTGCGTTTCCCAAACCGTCGCAACCAGTCGAACACGTCGCCGTAAATGAAATCATGTTTTGGGGCGGCCTGACCTGATTGGCCTGAGCCGTAACGATTCAGTTGAATGTGTCGTGGGTAGGGGCGAGCCGCCGGGTCGCCCGCGTCGTTGGCAGGCTGCGGACGAGCCGGCGGCTCGTCCCTACCGCAAACCAACCGGCACTCCAAACTATTAGCCAGGAAATTCTCGCGCCCCCACTCCAGATAATTCCGCGACAGATCCACGCTGGTCACCGCAGCGCCCACTTTGGCAGCAGCCACCGAAAACGCGCAGGTGTAAGCGAAACAGTTCAGCACAGTCTTACCGCGCAAATCCATTGACAACAACCGCCATCGGTTCTCGCGCTGGTCGGCAAATAAACCGGTGGACAACCCTTCCCCGAACCGCACCAAGAACGTCAGTCCGCTTTCCCGCACCGCAAACTTTCCGGGCAATTCTCCTGTCGGCCACAACATCCGGGGCGCGCTCCGCTCATTCCGCGTAACCACCTGCTCGACGATGCCGACGGGTCTGGCCAAGGTTCGCAGCGCGTCAACGAGCCGTTTCGACCGGGCCTGTGCCTCGTGGGTCTGCCACTGCACCAGCAGCCAACCGCCATAATTGTCCACAACAACATTTGGAAAACCATCGGCAGCACCGCTTATCAGCCGAAATGCCGTCGTCTGTTCGTCGAAAATCAGCTCCCGAAACTCCAGCGCGGCGACCAGCGGATCGGGCTCGTCAAACACGCGCGGCACCGATGCCTCGAACGTGATCGGTTTGCCCGTGCCGGGATGTTGCAGCGTTATCTGATGCGCGTGGAGCATCAGCCGCGGTGCGGGTTCGCCGCCGTACAGCGTGTCGCCGACGATTGGGAATTCGTTCTCGGAGGCATGGCGGCGGATCTGATGGGTTTTGCCCGTGATCGGTCGCGCCCGCACAAGGTAGAGACCTGCATGAGGACCGATAAACTCGAACTCCGTCACGGCATCCGTGGATCTCGCGCGGAACCGCGGACGCGTCGGACGCGCGGTCGTCAGCAACAGGTAATCCTTCACGACGGTGTGGGCGGTGAACTGTTCCGTCAGCGATTGGTTGGCGCGGGTTGATTTGCCAAACACCAGCACGCCGGAGGTGTCCTTATCTAGACGGTGCAGGATGGCGAGGTTCCGCCATTGCGGTTTCCGCCGCGTCAACCACTCATGCAGGCCGTCGGGGGTGAAACGGTCGGGTTTGTGAGTATTGATGCCGGAAGGTTTGTGGACAACCAACAGATGCTCGTCTTCGAAGAGAATCAGGGCGTTCAACCGGGCGGCCATCCCAAAGCGCGCCCACCAAGTAGATGAACGTGCAGATGCGGCACCGCTTGACCGGCATCGCGCCCGTTGTTGATCACCAGCCGATATCCCGTGTCGGAAATTCCTTCGCGACGGGCGATCTCTGCCGCCACCGTCAGCAAGTGTCCGAGCAGGTTTTCGTCTTCAGTCCGTGCCGCGGTGACGTTGACGATCTCGCGTTTCGGCACGATCAGCACGTGCACTGGCGCCACGGGTTTGACATCGCGAAACGCCAGCACCAGATCGTCCTCGTACACGATCTTGGCGGGAATCTGTTTTGCGATGATTTTTGTGAAAATATTGTCAGCCATGATTTCGTTCCTTGCTCGCAATCCTACTCTTAGAACCGCTAACAAAACCTCCTGACCCTGTAGCCGCACCCTTCATGGGTGCGCTTCAGACGCAGGCTAAAGCCTGCGGCTACCGGTTTTGTTAGGCGCTTCTAATCCCGGCTCCTACTCCAACACCGCCAGATTCAACGTCTCTGCCGTTTGTGACCGCATCCGGGCCACCCGTGCCCGGACGTGCCCGACAATCTCCTCGGCCATCGTGCGGCACCCTGTTCCCCAACGCTGAGCCCCGCGCAATTGCAGCACACAGGCCCGCAAACCTTGCACCCGTACCTGACGCATCGCGTCGTCGCTCGCCGTGGCCAGCGCGGCATCCAGTTGCTGAAAGAAATCCAGTTCAAATCCCGCGCACGACCGTGCCGCGAGCTCATCGAGCCGGATCTCAACACGTTGGCGTCCACGCTGATACGAGCGCGCGATTTCCTCGCAACCGAGCATCTCCAACACTGTAAGCACGATTCTCCGCAATTCGCCGGCTGCCACGACACGGTCGCCCTCGCGCGCCGTCAAGTACGCTGCCACAGCTTCGGCCACGGGGACCGCCACCCAATCCGCCGGGCTGCCAGCCTGACGGGCCGCGTCGTGAATCGCCTCTGCCAGCCGTCGCGCAACGAACGGCGTCATACAGCCGGCGGCGTCGCGCACCCAAACCATGTCTTGTTCCAGCAGGATCATCGTTTCCCCAACTGTTTGATTTCCTGGACGAACTCTTCTACATCGCGGAACTGACGGTAGACCGAGGCAAACCGCACATACGCGACTTCATCCAACTCGCGTAGATGCTGCATCACCCGTTCCCCGATGGCAGAGGAGGGTACTTCACTTCCATATTCGTTTTCCAATTCCGTGATGACGCGCTCGACCAACCCCTCCATTTGCGGAACAGTGATCGGCCGTTTCTCGCACGCCTTCTCGATGCCCGTCACCAGCTTGCGCCGGTCAAAATCCTCGTAACGTCCATTCCGTTTCAGAACGCGCAATCTCTCGTGGGAAATCTCCTCGTAAGTCGTGAACCGAGCACTGCATCCCAGACATTCCCGACGACGGCGAATCAGCGCGCCATCGCGGCTGCTCCGTGAATCAATGACCTTATCGTCTTGCGCGCCACATTTCGGACACCGCATCCTGCCCTCCAAGTCTCGTGCGGACAACCCGTTGCTTACACGTCCGCCGACGCATGGTCAAGACCTAACCCCGCCGGCCAGGCGCGGCCTGACGCCGCAAGCTTTGATGTTGCCACTGCAACGCCCCGTCCCACCGGCACTCCGCCACCGATTGCGCCATGAGCCAGTACACTTCTGCGCGTGGCACCTGGATCCGTCGAGTTGGGTCGAGCGGATTGGCCGTCCGCAAGAGCGCGATGGTCTTCAGGCCGATCCAGATCGGCCAGACGCAGGCCAGACGCAGGCGCGCCTGGCGCGGCGGGATCGCCAAGGTATATTCCCAGCCCGCGTCCAAGTGCGCGACGGCGGTGTCCAGCCAGCGATGGTACGTCGGCTTGATGGCCTCGAAGTTCGCCGGATCCAGCAACATTTGTGGATCAGGCACTGGCAGGTAACAACGCCCGATACGCAAGTCCTTCGGCATATCGCGGAGCACGTTGACCAGTTGCAGTCCTTTGCCGAACCGCACGCCGAGTTCGCACATCCGCGGGAGATTCCAGTCGCGCAGATCCGGCAAATGCGCTACGCACATCTTCGTCCAGAATTCTCCAACACAACCCGCCACCATGTGGGTGTAAAGATCCAACTCATCGTCGGCGAGAGCAACGAGTTCGCGCTCGGTTTCGCCGGGGAACCGTTCCAGATCGTAGATCTGGCCGCCAATGATTGTCTGGAGCAATTCCGCAATCAGATTGTTGTCCTCAGGTGCGCACGCATCAAGCGTCAGAATGCAATACGAGAGTTGCTCCAATAGCGTCCTCTCGGCCGGGAGCATTTGATGTTCAGCGATCTCTTCGATGGCCGGAATTGCCGCCTTCTTCCGCACCGCCTGCTGCATTTGCCGCAGAATGCCCACGCGTTGCTCGCGCGGCACGGCCTTGGTGTCGGCGATGGTGTCGCTGGCGCGCGCCAGCAGATACGCGAGGGCAATTTGCGGACGAACCGCTTCGGGCAACACGCGCAACGTCAGATAAAACGAGCGCGACACGTCCCGTAACAGCGGCCCGATAAGTTCGTTCTGCTCAAGGGTTGTCAATACCATGTCTCACCAATATGTAATCACGGTCATTCTCGCTGGTACGTACCAACCAGCTCGGCCATCGCCAGTATATGGCCGCGCATGGCCTCTTCCAATTGTTGTTTTGTCGCGCGCGGTTTCAACGCCGGTTCCATGTCCAGCGCGTACGTTTTAAAGCGGTAATGATGCACACCGCGACCGCGCGGCGGGCACGGCCCACCGTAGCCCAGCCTGGAACTACTGTCTTCACCCTGTCTTGCGCCACCAATCGCAGGCACTATATCCGTCCTGGCGACGTTCTCAGGCAATCCCGTGGCTGTCGCGGGAATACTCCAAATCACCCAGTGCACCCATGCAAAACCTGCCACGCGCTGCGCATCGGGATCGTCGCAGACAATCGCAAACGATTTCGTCCCGGCGGGCGCGCCATCCCACTTCAGCGCAGGCGACACGTCCTGTCCTTCGCACGTGAACTTTGCGGGAATTGGTTGGTTGTGAGAGAAACACGGACTGCTCAACTTGAACTCTGCCATAGCGGCCTCCTTCACCTCGGCTCGCGACACCGCCAGTAACGAGGCGGGCATCAATGCAATCAACAAGCTACGCATTTGCATTGCCTTGCGCACTCCGGCGCTACCGTAACCCGCCTCTTAGTAATGGGCAACCACGAAGTTGGAGCACCGGCAGGAGGCGAGAGTCCTGCTATTACACTGTGACCGCCGCCCAAGTCTTGGGGGCAGGTTAGGAATGACAATGCGGGGAAGCCAACGTCGGCCGGAAACGACAACCCCCTGTCGGCAAGGCCGGCAGGGGGTTGGTTGATTGCTTGTCGGAAGGGTTACTTCACGACGACGTTCTGGGCCTTTGGGCCCTTGGGCGAGTCAATCAATTCAAACTCAACTGCTTGTCCCTCCTCTAGATTCTTGAACCCGTCACCACCAATGGACGAGTAATGTACAAACACATCCGGCCCGTTCTCCTGTTGGATGAAGCCGAATCCTTTTTTCGTATCGAACCACTTAACTTTACCTTGTGCCATATCCTTCCTCACTTCGTTTGTTTCTCGCTTTGGGCGAAACACCGTTCACATTTCGGAGCGGTATCCGACTCAAAGACGAGTGCGGAGTTTACGCAAAGTCTTTGGCTTGTCAATCCCCGTTTTCCATTGCCTCCGGCGAGAATTTCCCGCTGGCAAACTCCCCATCGGTGTGGTATTGTAATTCCCGTCCCATGAACACGGCACCAGACAGCCAGCCTGAATCAGCCAAGGACACAGGGCCAGATATCCAGTTTAAGGCGGTGTTGGTGGTGGATGACGACCGGCAGCTGGCCTCGGCCTTGCAGTGGATTCTTGCCGACGAAAACTACTTCGTGGATATCGCGTATGACGGCGAAGAGGCATTGCAGAAAATCACCGACAACGATTACGACGCGGTGGTCTGCGACGTAATGATGCCGAAACTGCGGGGCGACCAGTTATTCATCAAGGCGCGCGATCTCCGTCCGCAATTGGCTGACCGGTTCATCTTTATTACCGGCTACGCCGCGGGACCGGATATCAATCTTTTCCTCACCAAGACGGGCGCGAAGTATCTGATCAAGCCGTTTCCGATGCAAAAACTGATCGATTGCGTCAAACAGCTCCTTGGCTGATGGCGCTCAACGCTGCCAAGCGGCGATCTTTTCTGCGTCCGTCAGGTCTTTAATCTTCTCGCGCGACCGCACCAACGCAACGCGACGGTTAGAAACCAGAACCTCGGCTGCGCGCGGACGTGAGTTGTAGTTCGACGCCATCGTCATTCCGTACGCGCCTGCGCTCATGATCGCCAGCAACTCCCCGGCGCGTACTTCAGTAATACTGCGGCCTTGAGCGAAAAAATCTCCCGATTCGCACACGCTGCCGACGATGTCAGCGGTCATTTTCTTGCGCCGCGAAGCAACCACGGGCGCAATGTTGTGATAACTGCCGTACCATACGGGACGAATCAGGTCGTTCATCGCCGCATCGGTGATAACGAAACGTTTCACTGCCGTTCGTTTCACATAAATCACGCGGGTGAGCAAAACGCCGGCGTTGCCGACGATGAAACGGCCAGGCTCCAACAATATCCTCAGGCCAATGTTCCGCACGAGCGGTCTTACTGCGGCCGCGAATTCTGCGGCTGTCGGTGGTCGTTCGTTCCGGTACCGGATCCCCAAACCGCCTCCGATGTCGAAGAACCGCAAGGTGTTAGGCGACAGCGCCCGCACTTTTTCGACAAGTGGCAGCACCTTTTTGATCGCCTGCACGAATGGGGTCGTGGACGTGATCTGCGACCCGATGTGCATTTGCACGCCCCGAATCTCTAGCGATGGGAAACGTCCCGCTTCTCGATAGACCTCCAGCGCGCGGTCAATCGGAATACCGAACTTGCTCTCGTGCTTGCCAGTGGAAATGTAATGATGTGTGTGCGGATCGACGCCGGGATTTACCCGCACGGCAATCGGCGCGCGCAGCCTGCGTTTGCGCGCCACTTCGGCAATCACGCGCAATTCAGGTTCGCTCTCGACGTTGAAGCAATAAATGCCAAGTTTCAGCGCGTATTCAATCTCATCGCGGGTCTTGCCCACGCTGGAAAACACGCATTTGCGCGGGTCGCCCCCCGCTCGCACCACGCGAAACAGTTCGCCACTGCTGACGATGTCAAATCCCGCGCCTGCATTCGCCATGGCGCGGAGCACAGCGAGATTGCTATTCGCCTTTACGGCAAAACAGATCAGGCGGTCGAGACCGCGAAAGGCATGGTCCAATTCCCGGTACCGCTCCTCAATGTAACCATGACTGTAAACGTACAACGGCGTTCCAAATTCCTCTGCCAAACGACGCAGCGGAACCCGCTCGCAATTCAATTCGCCCGCTCGATATCGAAACGTTTCCATCAGTTTTCAGCCTACCAGACTCACAACCATCGCGCAATCTGTGCCACCACATCTGGGCTGCAGACCGGGCCAAGCACGCTCTCAACCCGCGCCCGCGCCGCTTCCCGCGGATACGCGACTGCGTATTTTTCGATCGCCCAATCCTTGTCATCGAACACAAGGAACTCCGCCCGCCGTGCCGGATTGGTCGGGAACCCCACCGATCCCGTACCCACCCACGCAATGTCCCGCGCACCCAAGCGCAATGGCGTCGGATCGTTTCCATCACCCTCGTGGCCGAACATCGGCACGAGCATCACTCCCGCTTCGTCTTTAAACATCTCAGCCCGCATCGTGTGCGTGTGGCCGTAGAAACACACTCTCCCCGCGCTGTGCCGCAGGCAGGCCAGTTCCGCTCCCGCAGCCTTCGGCCACCGGCTATATCCCGCGCTGCCCGGTGCCGCTAACGAGTCATGCGTCAACCAAATACCTTCGTTGACGCTCACCGCTAACGGGACTGACTTCAGAAACTCAAGCGCCTCCGGTTCGCCCGCCAGCAACTTACCCGTCCACGCCAATGTCTCCATCGCCTCAGTGCTGTAATGCTCCGGTTTAATCTCACCGCGCGCCACGCGATCATGGTTCCCGGCGACCCAACCGAGTTGGCCTCGCTCGGCCAACTTTTGCAGTCGCGCGATGCATTCCAACGGACTCGGCCCGTAGCCAACCAAATCGCCGGTGAACAGATACGCCTCGACGCCGCGCTGGCGTCCTTCCTTCAGCACAACATCCAGCGCATCCAGATTCCCGTGCACATCACCAAAAACCAGGTATCTCACCAGCAAGCTCCTTCAAACGTTCGCGCCGACAGCCCGAACATCCAGCAAGATAACGGCGGCCGCAGACCACCGCTACAATAGCTTCTTCCATCGCGCCAGTTGTGCGCGGACGTTCTGCGGCGATGGCGCGCCGACGGCAGAGCGCGCGGCAAGCGCGCGGCGAACGTCGAACACGCGCGTAGCAGTCGCGCCGTACTTTTTCACAGCCAGCTTCGGCAGCGGGGTTCCGCTCTTCTCTGACTCCGCCACGAGCGCGCCAACAGCGTGATGCGCCTCGCGGAATGGCATACCGCGCTTCACGAGGAAATCCACGAGGTCGGTAGCGAGCAGCATCGGGTCGTTCGCCGCGGCTTCGCAACGGGCGCGGTTCACCTTCGTGTGATGCAACATATCGGCCATAACCTGCAACGACGCGAGAAGCGTATCGGCGGAGTCGAACAGCGGTTGCTTGTCCTCCTGCATGTCGCGGTTGTAAGTCAGCGGCAGGCCTTTCAGCATCGTGAGCACGGCGACGAGGTTGCCATGGAGGCGTCCAGTCTTGCCACGCGCCAACTCAGCGATGTCCGGATTCTTCTTTTGCGGCATCAACGAGGATCCAGTTGTGTATGCGTCGGCGATGGTGACGAAGCTGAACTCCGCGCTTGACCAGAGGATCAAATCCTCCGCGAGGCGTGACAGGTGCATCCCGCAAATCGCCGCGGCGGCGAGGAACTCGACAACAAAGTCACGGTCGCTGACGGCGTCCATCGAATTCTGCGTCACCCCGTCGAAGCCGAGCAGTTTTGCCAAATAGGCGCGGTCGAGCTTAATCGTGCTGCCTGCGATGGCGCCCGAGCCAAGCGGACAAATGTTAACGCGCTTGAGGCAGTCCTCCATGCGTTGCATGTCGCGGTCAAACATCTCCACGTAAGCGAGAAGATGGTGCGCAAGCAATACGGGCTGAGCGCGTTGCAAATGCGTGTACCCGGGCATCACGACGTCCACATTCTTTTCCGCCAGACCAACCAGCGACTTCTGGACGTTTCGAATTACGGATTTCGTGCTCATGATTCCCGACTTGAGCCAAAGGCGAAGATCGGTGGCTACCTGATCGTTGCGGCTGCGGCCTGTGTGCAGTTTCGCGCCTGCCGCGCCAATCTTGCGGACCAGCGCCGCCTCGATGTTCATGTGGACGTCTTCGAGCGACGTGTCCCATTTGAATTTGCCGGACTCGATCCCGCGTTCGATCGCGAGCAGCCCGCGTTTGATCTTTGCGGCTTCCGCCTTCGTAAGAACGCCGGCTTTCGCCAAACCTTGCGCGTGCGCGATCGAGCCGGCGATGTCGTGCTTGTACAATCGCCAGTCGAAACTCACGCTCTCGGTGAACTGTTTGACGGCTTCGGCGGGCCCCGCGGCAAAACGCCCGCCCCACGTCGGTTGTGGCGCTTTTTTCATGACGACCTGATTGTCGCCAATTGCGCGCGGGAATCAAGCCAACTATTCGCCCGGATTGCCGCCGCCATCGCGAGAAGGTATTGGGGGCATGGGTCGTCCGCCCGGCATGCCGCCCATTCCGCCCATCCTGCTCATCATCAACTCCTGCGGACTGCCGTAACGTTTGTAGTCTGACGGCGGCTCAAACAACGACGCCGCGGGCTTGCTCTGGTTGATGTTCTGGAAACGCGTGGTGACGACGGCACCGCCGCCAGCCGAGACCTCCGTTTGAATCGGATAATTCTTCAGATCGGTAGCCTGCCATACGAGCATGTTCACGGGTGTCCCGTTCTCTGGAGTCACGACCAACTTGTATTTCACGCATGGATGACCGTCTATGATTTCCTTGCCGATCTCGGTTCGCTCCACTTTCGGAGGCTTGTTGCTTTCTGTGGCCGATGTGCCCCTTGGCGTCGGCAATTCGCAATAGGCCTTCAGCCCCGGATAAACCAGGTAACCCGTGTGCTTCTCAGGCAACATAATGGTGACCGTCTTGTCCATTCCCATCGCTTGCATATGCGCAACGGCCTCAGGAGGCATGCGACCTCCCTGCATTTTCGCCATATCCATTTCCACGCGCACCTTTCCCTCCAAAACGGCGTAGCTCGACTCCATCTGCATTCCGTTGCCGTCCGGGCTTTTGACGGTGGTGTGAGCAACGGCTGAGAAAGATTTGTCCTTGCCAAAAATCTCGGCCAGACCAGCGCCTGAATCGCGCCCCGGTCCGCCAAACATCCCCTGAGCAAATGCGGAACCAGCAAGCAAACCAGACAGAACCACGGCAGATAAAACTGTGCGAATGATCGTCATCGTATCCTCCTGAGTTGGGCACGACGCTACCACGAACCTTGTTTCCGGTCTAGGCGAATGTGGTAGATGTGATAGAGTTGTCTTTGATGAAACTAGAATTTCGCGCTGTGTTGTTCGACTTGGATGGCACGCTGGCCGATACGCTGGCCGACCTCGCCAACGCGACCAACCACGCCCTTACCGCACTCGGTTGCCCGACACATCTACAGGCCGCGTACCGCTACTTCGTCGGCGAAGGCGCGCGCAATCTCTGTCTCCGCGTCCTGCCGGCCAACCGCCAGCATCTCGCGGACGACGCGCTACAGTTGATGCGGACACACTATGAGGCGCATTGTTTCGACGAAACGCGGCTGTACCCGGGCATCCTCGAACTTGTCGCGGCGTTGCACCGGCGCGGTCTGAAGCTGGCGGTGTTGTCGAACAAACCCGATGCGTTCACGAAACAAATGATCGAACACTACTTCCGTCCATCACCGTTCGAGATCGTTCGCGGCCAGATGACAAATGTCCTGTTGAAACCTGATCCGACCGCCGCACAACAGATCGCTGCGGAACTTGGGGTGCCACCCGCCCAATGGCTTTATCTCGGCGACACGAACACGGACATGCGTACCGCGCACAATGCTGGAATGTACGCCGTCGGGGTACTTTGGGGATTCCGCGAACGCGCCGAGTTGGTAGAAAGCGGCGCCCAGTGCATTGTCGCCGTGCCCGGAGACATTTTGCAGTTGTTCGCCTGAAAAAGAAAAGCGTCCCTAGGCGCTTGCGCGCCCGGGACGCTCTCTTTGTTAAACTGACTCGGTCGTTGGATTAACGCCGGTCGCGACGGAACTCGCGACGCCCGCCGCCGCCACGCCCGCCGCCACCGCCACCGCCAAAGTCGCCACGGGGGCGCTCTTCGCGGGGACGCGCTTCATTAACCGTCAGAGCGCGGCCATCCAGTTCCTTGCCGTTCAATTCGCCAATGGCCTTGGTGGCTTCTTCCTGTGAACCCATTTCCACAAAGGCAAATCCGCGCGACTTGCTGGTGAACTTGTCCAGGATCAGTTCGCAACTTGAAACGTTGCCAACGGCCTTGAACAGTTCGAGGATCTGGCCCTCGGTGGTGTTGAATGACAGGTTGCCAACGAATAGTTTGGTACCCATTATGTGTTTTTTCCTTCTGCCGCGGTAGGAGGCTTCAGTGACTGTTCCCGCTCGTCGGGTTTCGGACTGTCACCGTGCATGAATGACCACTCTGACAATCTACCAATTTCACTGCGAGCTTCTTCTATCGACTAGCGGCGGGACAGTACCGCAATCCGCCAAGATTGCAACAACTATTTTCATGGCGCTCGGTGAAACAGTGTAGGCCGGATTTATTTGGTCGTTTCCGCCTATCCAGCCTGTTGCCTCGTTCATAGATGCGTCCAGCTTATGACGACTTTGCCGGGTGCGCCAGCGGATGCGGCGTGAATGCTGGCTGCTTTTTCCCCGCCACCACCACCGCCACCGGGTTGTATGCCGGGTGTGGCCGCAGTGCCGCCGCTGTTTACATTTGCGCCAGAGCCTCCGTTGCCGCCACCTGTTACGCCGCCTATGCCGGCGGTGGAGTTATCTTGGCCGTTCCCGCCATCAGCGGTTGTCCCACCGCCACCGCCACCGCCCCCGCCATAAATGCCGTTCTGCCCTGCCCCGCCGTGACCTCCTGAATGTTTTGTATCGCCAGTCCCATCCGCCGCCGCCCCGCCAAGTCCACCAGCCAGTTGCACTCCCTTTTTACCGCCTGCGGCAACTACGGCAGTCGTGTTGAAAGTCGTGTTGGTTCCGTCATTGTCAACTCCGCCACCACCGCCAATCACCGAGGTATAGGTATTGCCCGGTGTGACTGTGACCGTGCTTCTCGAATATGCGCCACCACCGCCACCGCCGCCGTTGGTGCTCACATAAGTTGCTCCGCCGCCGCCAGACCCCCAACATTCGACCATGACATTCGAGATGCCATTCGGACAAACCCAGTTGGTAGAGCCTGCGGCTGAAAACGATGCCAGCGTGCTTGTGTTTGTTGCGGCGAGTATGGCAAGCCAGCCGGGATCCGAGAGAGGGCTTCGCCGTCGCAACCCTGTCACGACCAGATTGATCTTGCCTACGGTGTTGGTGTCTAGCGCTTCCCTGTACCCAAACGGCAACATGCCGAGGGTAACGTGCTGGAAAGTCAGCGTGCCGGTGTAGGTGATTAACGTGTAAGTCCCGTAACCGAACCCGGCTCCAGCGGCAACATGAAGCACGGCGTTCAACGTCAAATTGCTGGTGGCTACTGTCGTGCTATTCGTGCCCAGTCCGAACCACAATGCCGGGTCATTGCTCGTAATCAGGTTCTTGTTGACCGTCACCGTGCCACCGTTGAATACGGCGGCTGCAAGGTTTCCGCTGTTGGTAAGCAACAACTGGTCTGTTGTAACCGTGCCGGCGTTCATCGTGAACGTGCCACGCCGGACATTCACCGCGCCAGTCACCTGCGCATTGGTTGCAATTAAATAACCGCCATTCACTGTGAGGGTGGTATTGCTGGCAGCCGCACCGCAACCCACAATCAGGTTTGAACATACCGCGCCGCCGCTGTTGCTAAGTATCAGAGAATTGCCCAAAGTGGCAGAACCGCACTCGATCTGCCCGACCTCAGTCCACAATGACCCGGCACCGACAACCAGAACGCTGTTGCTGTTGCCGGTGGAGCTACCGATAACGCCATGTGTAGGCCCCCAGACCTGTCCGCCATTGCTGATTATCATGGAGTTCTGTGAACCTCCCACACCGACGCCAATCGCGCTGCCGGCAATCCAAGACGACCCGGCATCCGTGACTAACACGGTGTTGTTGCTGGCGTTGGCTTGGCTGCCGATAATGCACGAACCAATACTCAACACCTTGCCGCCGTTGCTGATTACCAGTGAATTGTATCTACCTAAATACCCGACAAATAATCCGCCATTCGTCCACACTGACCCAGTTCCGCTGACCCATACCGCATTATTACTGGCTGACGCCGCGTTGCCGATGTAGTCGGTGACGCCAGTGCCATTCGTCAGTGATCCGCCCCCGATAATCTGCAACACATCGAAAGTGTAGGTGTCCCCAACGATATAAGCACCAGTCGCCCAATTACTGCTTACCCCGTTGATGATGTTGGTCTGGGAATTGCCGGTGAACTGAGCGTAAAGAATCGCCGACCGCGGATCGTGAATTGCGAATAGAAAAGCGAGTCCGACCGCCACCCGATAGATTCGAGATTGGAGATTCGAGATTCGCGACCGCCGACTCAGAGTCGGGGCCCCGACATCCGATGTCGGCGGTTCCCTCACGGCTGTTCTTTGTAGCCCAAGTAAAGATTCGTGGGCGAAATCGAAAGGCAGTCAACCGATAGACGGTCAATCTTGCCCATTGACCAGCCCGACCAGATACCCGTCAGCCAGTTCGTCGTAGCAGTCCCGAAACTTAACGTCACGGTTGGAGCTGCGCTTGCCGAAGCCGCACCCGCGACGCTTGCCCAGCCACCAGCGACATCGTTGCTGATGTTAATCGTCTGGTTTACCGAGACTACATTGGAGTAGAAGTAGGTGGCATTCTGCGAAATCTGCACCGTCTGAGTCCCAATCGATCCGTCCCAATAGATAGGGCCGGGTGGAACCACATAGGCAATACCGTTTGTGATTGCGGTGGTCGGAAGTCCATTTGTAATGGCCAATATTGCAGCAGCCAGCGTGTTGCTGGCAGCCGTCAGAAGATTGGTCGTCACCGCAATTCCGCTGATTCCAGTAGCCGGAATGTTGGTTAACCCGGAGCCGCTTCCAGCAAAAGTCGTTGCAGATACGACTCCATTGCTAATGGTGACCCCCGGATAAATATTCGTTATGTAACCAGTGACATAGAAATGCGTTGTAGGCGGTTGGTCGCCCCAACTTTGCCATGTTACATTTTCCAAATCCAAAATAGGATTTGGCGGATCCCCGCTTGCCGATGTAAAATAAGTGGAGCTGTAATCAGGATTGGAAAGTGGCGCCCTTCCCATCCCCCAAAAAGGTCCGCTTATCTCTGTATCCTCGAACTTCACAATATAATCTCCATTCACATAATCACCGTCGGCTGGGCTCCATGTGTAGTCTCCATTCAGATCCCCGTCGGCCGCACCCGCCACGATCAAGATATTGGTGTCAAAAACTGGAACAATGTTGGTGATACAAAGGATTACAAAACTTGAGTTTGAACTGCTCCCGATAAAAGCGGTGGCGAAAACGGTGTCGGCGGAAATATTGGTGATGGCAATAACTCCAGAAGAATTGGTGGTGGAAATAGTGCTGGCGGAAATATTAGCGGCGGAAACAGTGCCGGCAGAAACAGCGCCGGCGGAAATATTGGCGATGGCAATAACTCCAGAAGAATTGGTGGTGGAAATAGTGCTGGCGGAAATATTAGCGGCGGAAACAGTGTCGGCGGAAATAGCGCCGGCGGAAACAGTGTCGGCGGCAACAGCTCCAGAAGCAGTATAGTTGCCATTGTTATCCAAGTAATCAAGCAGGGTATTCCCAGCGAAATTGGCAACCCAAAACGAACCGCCGACTTGAAACAAGCTTTGCTGCCTGATAGCGCTGATGGCGGGCGAAGAAACGCCGGATATAACCGCGGGAAAACTACTATCATTGAGCGAATAAATTGTGGGCTGAAAGCCACCGGTAAGAAAATTGTCACGTAACACAGCAATCTGCGGATTTGAACTTACTGCTACAAACGGGCGGGTTATATCCTCGAACAAATTGTCATAGATTACCTCTAGTCCATAATACAAAGCCCGTTGAGAACCAAACAACAACCCAACCCCTCCATGAAAGAAATGATTGTCATAAATCCGCACGTCGCCAGCGGCATCATCCAAGATGTCCGCTCCCTGGGCGATCTCATAGCCATAGGCAAAACGTACTGGGGATTCACCTGCCATCGACAAGCCGGGATAATGGCCTGTGTCTGACTTGCTCCAAAGATTCGTATTCCGCCCTATAACACTAGTCCCACCGGCGTTCCAAATCTCTCCCAAGCCGGTGAACAAATTACCCCGATAATGTTCGTGGTCGCCTATGGCGACGATACCACAGGCGCCACCATTGAAAGTGCAATCAAACACCTTGCCCTTGTCCGCTGCGTCGCCGAGTATCCAGACAATGCCCTGAGCATTGGTTTGATAGCGGCAGCCTTGCCGGTAAACGTCATAATTCACCAAGTCGGCATCGTACATCTGGAAAAGCACGTCATGGATGTAGTACGTGTTCCCAGAGAATGGCATTATTGCAAAGGCCCGGGCGTTAGATTTGCAGACCACCGAGCAATGGTCCAGTTCGAACATCCCCATGTAAGTACCATTGTAAGTGACAAAAGTAATTACGTTGGACTCGCCGATTAACCGGGAATTGTCTCCCTCGCCCGTGATACGCAGTGAGCCTTCGAGGTTGTTGGGGATGATGTAGCCTTGCGGCACATACCAATCGCCAGCAGTCAGGTGAATCGTGCCACCGCGAGGCCGGTTGAATACCAATAACGGATATGGCCCGGCGGTTCCATTGTTACGGATAACCTCACTGTTGTTGTATTTGTAGAGATAATTGATGGCATCTTGAACACTTGCAAACGTGTTGACGTTGTCCACGTTATTTGACCTGACACTAACCACCGGCAGCGTGCTCATCAAATAATCGACTGTGGAAGTGTGAGTTCCGTTTGTCAGATCCTGCCAGGTATAGGTGTTCGTTATCAGGCCTTCTCGAACATTGCCTGTCAGGTCTTCAATCCGCACTGAACCAGCAAACTGATTCGTTGCGTTGGTCATTGTTACCGCAATGGTGACACCAAGATTGTTTAGCGAGGTATTGACATAATTCGTTGTCGAAAGACCGTTGGTAATCACCAGCGTGGCCGCAGCCAGCGTGTTGCTGGTCGAGGTAAGAAGATTGGTCGTTGCGTAACCGGTGGCAAAGCTCGCCGTGCCAACGCTCATACCAAGATAGGTGCCATTCGTGCTGGCCGGATATGGCAGATTGATCGCGTCCCATACCTCACCCGTTGCACCAGATGGAGCGCCGTGGACAAGGTTGGAGCCAGAACCGAACAATTGATTAGTCAGATCGCTGCCCACAAAAAAGATCCCGTAACTGTTGGCGGAATCCTTCGCAGTCATCACGATGCCAGTGCCGCTGACGTTGCCGGCCACCAGAACATTCGACAGAGACTGCGCAGGCGCAGCGCCCGCGCTTGTGGCGAAAGTGGCAGTACCCGCGTTCGTCGCGTACCCGCTGCTAATTGCAAATGTCGCCGTTCCAGCAGTGCTTGCCGTGCCGGCGTTTGTTGCGTATCCGCTCGACGTGGAGTATCCCGCCGTGGTGGCCGAGCCGGCATTGGTCGCATAATTCGCGCTGACTGCAAACGTCGCCGTACCCGCGCTGGTTGCGAATCCGGCAGTCGTGGCAGACACGGCTGTCCCGGCATTGGTCGCGTAGTTGCCAGTGGCCGAGAACGATGCCGAACCGGTATTTGTCGCAAACCCGCTGCTGACCGAGAATGTGGCGGTACCGGCAGTGATTGCAGTACCGGCATTGGTTGCGTATCCGCTGCTGACTGAGTAGATCGCATTTGAAATCGCATTCGTAAAGCTGCTTGCGTCGCCGCCGATCTGTCTGGCAAGCACACTGCCATTGGAAACTGTTATAGAAACCTGTCCTGTTATATTCGTGTTAACTCTGATATTTGAGTCGCCCAGCATTTCAGGAAAATTCGTAGCAAGCGTGCTCCCGGCGGTGTCGGCATACACCGCAAAGCTGGCCGTCCCGGCATTGGTCGCGTATCCACTGCTGACCGCAAATGTCGCAGTTCCGGCGGTGCTTGCCGCCCCCGCATTCGTCGCATAACCGCTCGATGTTGAGTATCCCGCCGTGGTGGCCGAGCCGGCATTGGTCGCAAAACCACTATTGACCGCGAATGTCGCAGTTCCTGCGCTGCCTGCGGAGCCAGCGCTTGCGGCATACCCGCTGGAATCGGCATAGACAGCTGCCGCGACCTTGTTCGTGGCGATGGCGTTGATGCGGGCGGTCTCAGTCGCGCCAGCCAGTATATTACTGGTCGAGGTCAGAAGATTCGTCGTAGCAAACGCGTTGGTAAGCGAGTTAGCAGCCGCGATCGTCAACTGAACACGGTTGCTGTAATTACTCAGTATCCCGGTCAATCCGCCCGCAGTGATAACCTCGAACTCGTCATTGGTGAATAGCGGCCCGCCATTGAGCAACCAGCGATTCGTCACTCCGCCACCGCCGCCAATACTCCCGAAGTTAATCGTCCCTATGTTCCCGCTCACCGTCACGCTGCCGCTGCCGGTTGAATACAGATTCGTGATGGCCCGGGCAATCCGGGTATCGTTCGTCTGGACATAACCGGCTGATGGAATATTGCCAAGGTTAAGCGCATTACCGGCTGTCGCCGCAAACGTCGCTGTGCCGACGCTCATATTTGGGTAGTTACCGCTCGTTGTCGCGTATCCAGAGGGGGGGATCCCGCCGAGTGTATTGGCGTTCACGTTTGAGATCAGTCCGCTGCCGTCGCCCAGCAGGAGTCTGGCCAGTGGCGGCACTACACCCGCCTGACACGAGATAGTCGGCGCTTCGTAACAGCCC
>Ga0182017_10000008_pt1 | contig 143442 bp, 119 predicted proteins | sample 712E3DmetaG_FD_120492 | JGI IMG/M metagenome (GOLD analysis project Ga0182017, IMG submission 120492) | Permafrost microbial communities from Stordalen Mire, Sweden - 712E3D metaG | ecosystem: Environmental > Terrestrial > Soil > Wetlands > Permafrost | place: Sweden: Stordalen | collected... | reverse complement strand
GTCGAGGATCTGCCACAGGTCGCCGTCGAGCTCGATGACCACACCCTTGTGCAGGTCGCTTGTGGAAATCATGGTGGCGGAGGGCTCCTTGGATGGCGAACATCATCTGCGTACTTCGGAAGCCCGATTGTAGCCGAGCCGGCCGCGCTCGAGTTCGTCGGCCTCGAGCCGCCGAGCTAGACCCCGAGCACCAGCACCTCGCGAGGGAACTGCGTAAGGTGTTCCAACTTCCCGGCCGCGGTGTCGTACAGGACCAGATCCTCGATCCGCACGCCCATCTCGTCGTCGAGGTAGATCCCGGGCTCGACGCTGAAGACGGTTGGGCTGGGCAGCGGCTCCTCCGACGCCACGCGGCTCAGAGTGGGCGATTCGTGCGTGGCCAGGCCTATACCGTGGCCAGTGCCGTGGCCGAAGTGCTCGCCGTGGCCGGCCTTCTCGATGACGCCACGGGCCGCGGCGTCGGCCTCGCGACCGCTCACCGCGGAGCGCTCGCCACGGGCCGCGGCCGCCACCATGTCTATGGACGCGGTCTGGGCGGCCGCCACGATCTCGTACATCTCCAGGTCGCGAGCCGTCGGCTCGCCCATGAACAGGGTCCGGGTCATGTCGCTGCGATAGCCGGCCACCATCGCCCCGAAATCGAAGAGCAGCACCTGGCCCATGCAAACCTCGCGTTCGGACGGCGCACCGTGCGGCAGGGCCGCGTCGGGTCCGGTCAGGCAGGCAACGTCGAAGGCCAGCGCCTCGGCGCCCCCGGTTCGCATCTCCCATTCGAGGGCCATCGCCAGGTCATGCTCGGTGACGCCGGGCTTGATGCGCCGGACTATCGCCGCCAGGGCTCGGTCCGCCACGGAACATGCCGCCCGGATCCGCTCGACTTCGGCAGGCTCCTTGGTCGCCCTGTCGGTCTCGACCCAACCGGATACGGGCACCAGCTCGACATCCGGCGCCGCGGCTCGCAGCTCCTCCCACAGCTGGTGGCTCGCGACGCCCGCCTCGACTCCCACGCGCCGCGCGCCGAGGCCGCGGAGCACCGCCGGCCAGATCGCCGCCAGGTCGTAGGTCGTGGCTTCGATGCGGGCTTCGGGCGCTTCCTCGGCGGCCTGCAGCCGGTAGCGCGAGTCGGCCAGAACGACGACCTGATCTCCCGACACCAGGAAGCGGCCGGAGTGGCCCGCAACCCGATCCTCGCCGTCGCGCAGCCGAAAACCCGTCAGGTACAGCATGTGCTCCGGCCGCAGTCCAAAGTACGCGTCGACCCCGCCGGCGGCCATCCGCGCCCGGAGCCGCGCCAACCGCGCAGGTCTCGCCGCGGCGTCCGTTTCGACCCAGCGCGATCGATCGGCCCTGCTCGGCGGCGCCGGGAAGTCTGCCGGATGGGGCAGTGTCCGAACGAGTTTCGTCATGGCGCCATGGTAGCGGAGGCTAGTTCGTGTAGCCGTACTTCTTGGCGTTGGCGTCCTGTTCGGCCTGCGTCTTGGCGAAGGCGTGGGTGTGGCTGCCGTCGTTCTTGGCCAGGAAGTAGAGGTAGCCGTCGGCCGTGTCGGGCTTCAGGGCCGCCAGGAGGGACGCGGCGCTCGGTGAACAGATCGGCGTCGGCGGCAGCCCGGCGTGGTGATAGGTGTTGTACGCGGCCAGGTTGGCCGGGAAGACCACCTGGCTGAGCGGTCCGCCGGCCTTGATCGAAAGCCAGAACGTGTAGTTCACCCACGATTCGATCGCATTCGAGCTCAGCCAGACCGAATCGTTGGCGTAGTTGAGCGTTGGGTCGGCGTCCAGCAGACCGGTCGGCCACTTCTTGGGGTCCAGACGGTTCGTGTAAACGCCGGCGATGAGAGCCCGGTCCGAGTCGACCTGAGCCTCCGTCTCCACGAGCGAAGCCAGCTGGACCTTCTGGTAGATCTGGTCCGGCGGCAGCTTGAGGAGATCCGGCGGGGCATGGCTGGCGAATGCGTCGAGGAGCATCGTCACGAGTTGATTCGGCGTCGTGTCGGGCGCCACGTCGTAGGTCGCGGGGAAGAGGAAACCCTCCAACGATGCCCCGGCGGGAAGCTTCAGCCAGGGGTATTGGGCAATGAGGTCGGCCGACGGATGAGTCACCAGCTCGTAGAACTGGGCCGGGTTCATCTGAAGCGGCGCGGTCGGATCGGCCGGATGGGCCTCCTTGTCCTCGAGCTCGGCCACCATCTGCTCGATACGGAGACCTTCGCGGAAGGTCAGCCTCACCGTCGGCGGCGGCACCGGCGGCGTGGTCAGGGCGAGGATGATCTGGTCGACCGTCATCGATTTCGCCACGACATGGCGCCCGACCTGGAAGTCCGCCGTCACCTTCTGCTCGATGGACTCGTAGACGAAGGCCCGCGTGTCCGCGATGACCCCCGCGTCGAACAGCTGATCGGCGATATCCGGCGGGGTGGCACCGGGGGCAATGATGATCGCAACCGACTTCGTATCGGTCGCATCGACAGGCTGGCTGATGCTCGACCACAGAGTTCCGCGGACGATATCGGAGACGAAGGGCAGCTGCAGCGCCGTCGAGTTCTCTGCCGCCCAATCGACGACGCCGTTGGCGACGATCGGACGGGCAACGAAATACAGCCCGCCCACGACAAGGCCGCCGATCACGGTGGCGAAGAAGGCGAAGCGCAGAATGCTGCCCGGACCGCCGGAACGGCCCTTGCCGTAGTCACGGGTAGCCCTCGACGAGACGCGCGGATCCGCCGCGATCTCCTCCCTATCGGGCGGGAGGTAGTCGTCCCAACCCTTGTCCACGATCACCGGTCTGGCCTGGGTTCCGCGCACAGTGCGCGACTTGTCGTCCCTTGGCCTGCCTCCACCTCTGAGCGTCATCCCGATATCAACTCCGTCTTCTCGTTCACGGCGGCATCCAGATCATCCTGCAGGATCAAAGCGGCCGCTTCCCTATCGACGCGCGCCCTGTAGGCATCGCGACGAGCCGGGCTCGGCGGGCCGCCCGACCGGCCGCGGCCTGCCGGCCCGATTCGATGCTCCGCCCGCTCGCTGGTCAGGCGCTCGTCTCGCAGGCGCAACGATAGTCCAGTGGCCGCGGCCACGGCCTCGGCCCATTCCCTTGTCAGAGTGGCCTGCGGTCCTTCGCTGCCGTCCATGTTCAGCGGCAACCCTACGACCAGGACCGCGGCCCCCTGCTCGGCGGCCAGGCGCGACAGGACCGCGGCATCGTCGGCGATCGTCTTGCCGCGGCTCAGGGTGGCGAAGGGCGAGGCTGTGTGCGTCTCGATATCACCGACCGCGATGCCGATCCGCCGCGCCCCCAGGTCGATCCCCAGAACGCGTCCCTTGCCGGCGGCGAACGGGTCCACAGGCACGGCCATCAGCCGGCCACGGAACTCGGAGAGGGCTGGCCCGACGGCGTGGTCGAGGGAGTCGGAGACGGGGAGTTTGTCGGGCCGGGCGTCGACGACGCTCCGGAACTCCCGGGCGGAGCCGTAGCGGCCGATGATGGGCTGGCTGCTCCGCCGCCGTCGGCCTGCTTCGCCGTCGCGCCGAGTGTCGGGCTCTCGCTACTGCCGACCGAGGGTTCGCTGCTGGGCGCCGCCGACGGAACGACGAGCTGGATGTCGATGCGGAAGTCGAAGCTGGGCAGTGTCGTGGCCCAATCCGGCGAGACCGATATCTCGACCTGGCCGTATTGGGTGAGGAAGGCTCGGGCATCGTCGATCGACTTGCCCTTGATGCCGGCCCGAAGCTGGTCGATGTCGACGGCAGGTACCTGGACGGCCTGAACGCTCACCGGCACCAGGAACGAGGAACCCTCCGCCGTACCAGAGCCCATCCTGGCGGCGATGGAGTCCTCGACCAGCGAGTAGCCGGTCTGGACCGTCGCCCGAAGCCGCGCCTTGGCCAGGTCCGTTATGGCAGCCACGCTGGTCACGATGGCGGTTCCGGTGGCCTTGCAGTCCAGATGGAACGAGGCCACGTCCTGGTCCACGAACGCCTGGGGGTCCTGGTCGCAAATGCCCGTGCCCAGCCGGGCCGAGTCGGCGAAGAGAGTAGATCCCGAGGGCAGCGCGCTCGGCGCCTTGAGAGCCGTATCGAAGCTGGCCTGCATCTGGGCGTAGAGGCTCGTCTGGGCCTTGTCGACATCGGATTGCTGGATCTTCGGCGTGACGGTGTGGGTGCCGCCGGCCGTGGCGGCCTTGTTGGTGACCGACAGCAAGCCGTTGCCTGAGATGTCGGGCATGACCACGATCTGGCTGGCTGCCACATTTCCCGCCACTCCTTTTGTGGCAGCGGTGACGGCGGCATCGATGGTCCCGCGCTTTGGAGGCGAGAAGACCGCGGCCGGCACGACGACGCGTGCATTTGTCAGGAACTTCGTTCCGTCCGCCGTGGACAGCTGGGTTCCCGCGGGGATTGCCCAGGCCCGGCCCGTGTCTTCGCTCGTGAACGTCACCGTTCCCGCGGCCGCGGTGTCCACGATGTTCTGGCCGGTCGCTTCGAAGTCCCCGGAAGCAGATACGGGAAAGTCTTTGGTCAGCCCCGGAACCGTGCCGGCCTGGAGGTTGCTGGCGGTGACGCTCGGGTCGACCTTCACGCTGACAGTGGTCGGCCCAACGGCGACCTCGCTGAGAGTCAGGACCACCGTCGCGCTGGGGTAGAAGAAGAAGCCACCGACCGCCACGATCGCGGCGACAAGGAGCGCCGCGCCCAGAAGAGCGAAGCGTGGAACGCGGCTTCCCCGCCGGGCGGCGTGGGCGGCGGGAGGCCCACCCGGGATCCTCGACACACCGGTCGCACCGGCCCTACCGGGCAGCGTCGGTGGACCCACCGTCAGCGCCAGCTCATCGAGCGCCCTCGTCGTCGGGGCGGCCGGGCCGCCTCCCAGACTGCGCGCCAGGGTCGCCTCGGCCTTCTCGTAGTCGCCGACGCTGGCGTAGACGGGCAGCTCGGCGGTCCTCGCCACGGACTGAACCGAGGGATCGGCGGCGATGATCGCCAGCCGCTTGTCGCGATGCCTGGCTTCGTTGGCCAGCAGTCGGAAGTTGATGCGCGAGGTTGCCACTCGCGACCCACTCGAGAGCACCAGCGCGATGCGGCTGTCCGATGAGTCTCGGATCCGCGCCGCGGCCGACGTGATCTCGTCGTCGACGTCCAGGTAGTAGATGGCCATTGGCTACATCTTCATCGCTCGCAGGACGCGCCGCAAAGCGACATCCAGCGGATCTTCGTTGGTCTGGAGCTCTATCGCCTGATAGGCCAGGCCGAGCGGGGTGACGTCCTGCTGGTCGACCAGCAGGTTCGTGGCGTCCTTGATGCGCGTCACCTGATCGGGAGCCATGATGACGATCTCCGGTGGTCGACTGAACGGCAAGCGCTTCCAGAAGGACTCGTTTCGCAGAGTCAGGCCGATCTCGGGCAGGTGCGAGCCGCCGCCGCAGAGGTATATACGCCCGGGCAGCAGGTCGCCTTCGGCCAGCTCATCGAGGACCAACTCTACGCCGGCCGACCAGATGGCCACGTCGTCGGCCACGATACGAACCACTTCGTCGCGGCGGTCGACGGGGACGCCGCGGGCATAGTCGAGCTTGATCTCCTCGGCCCGCGGGAACGGCAGATCCAGCCGATCTGCGATCGACTTGGTGAACGCCCTGCCGCCGAGGGCGAACATGCGAGTGCCCTCGATGCCGCCGTGCCGGACCAGCGCCACGTCTGTCGTTCCGCCGCCGATGTCGATGAAGAGGGCTCCCGATTGCTGGAGCTGGTCGCTGCCGAGGACGCGGGCCACGGCATACGGCTCGGCAACTATCTCGAGGAGGTCCAGCTCCAATTGTTGGGCCACGCTCTGGAGTGCACCGAGGTGCACGAGCGGAGCGAAGGCGTTGAAGACGCTGAGCTTGACGTGGCGGCCCTGGAACCCGACCGGATTGGTGACCGGGTAGCCATCGATCTGGGCGCCGGTGACGGCGGCGTGAACCAGGCGCACGTCGACCTGCGGCAGTCCCGTCTCCCAGGTGATTGCCCGCTCGGCCTCGCGCAGCGCCTCGTGCTGGACGCCGTCGATGAGCTTCTGCAGCTCGGCCTCGGTGATGCCTGCATCAGCGCGCTTGCGGTCCTGCGAATGGGTCGTGGTGAAGCCCTTCACGAGCTCCCCGGCAATGCCGATGACGCATTGGGTGGGCCGGAATCCGGCCATCTCCTCGGCTTCCCGGAGCGCGGTGGAGCAGTTGTCGACGACGGCATCGATGTCGGTGACCGTGCCCGACTGCATGTGCGCCAGGCCCTGACGCTTGCGCCCGACGCCCCGCACTACGCCCATGCCGTCATAGTCGATCTCGAAGACAAGCGCTTTGACGAACTCGGTGCCGATGTCCAGGGCGGTGCAGGCGGAGAGGGCCGCAGTCTCCTCGCGGCCCCATATCCTTCGCCAGAACGCCACGGCCGCCCCCTTAGCTGCGGGCTGGATTCGCCGCCCTTAGTGTATCCGCGATCGCCGCCATGGCCGCTGAAATGCCATCGCGTCGCGTGCCCATGCCCTGGGCCATCTCGGGGCGCCCACCGCCGCGACCCTCCATCGACTTCATCGCCACCTTGACCAGATCGCCGGCCGAGATGCCGCGCTCGACAAGGTCCGGGCTGACGGTCACGAAAACCTGCGGGGCCTCGGCATCGAAGGCCAAGGCGATGACTCCGGACGGCAGTGCGGCCCGGATCTCCTTGACGAAACTCTTCCACTGCTCAGCCGACTCGAACGAGCCCGAATGGGCGACGAGCTTGATCCCCGGCGCGACCTCCTCGGCGTGCGCGGCAAGCTCCGCAGGTTTCGGCATGGCGCTTCCTCCGGCCCTGAGCCGCCGGCGCGTCTCTCGAAGCTCGTCCTGTAGCGCGACCACGCGGTCCGGCACGGCATCGACGGTGTTGGCCCCGACGGCCGCCGCGATCCGTTCGAGCAGGTCGAGGCGTTCGCGCAACAGCGCGTCCGCTCCGTCGCCGGTGACGGCCTCGATGCGGCGCGTGCCCGCGCCGATGCTCCGGTCGGCGGTGATGACGAAGCTGCCGATCTGCCCCGAGGCCGAGCAATGAGTTCCGCCGCACAGCTCGAGCGAGTAACCCTCGACTCGGACGGTGCGGACCCGCTCGCCGTACTTCTCGTCGAAGAAGGCGTCGGCCCCGGCCGCGACCGCATCGGTCATCGCCTGCACGACGGTCGTGACCGGCCGATTCTCACGCACGATCCCGCGGACCTCGTCCTCGATGGCGCGCTTCTCGCCGGCCGTGAGAGCTCGATCGAGCGGGTAGTCGAAGCGCAGGTAGTCGGGCGCAACGAGCGACCCGGCCTGATGGGCCTCCGGCCCGACCACGTTCCGCAGGGCGCGGTGGAGCAGATGAGTGGCGGTGTGGTTGCGCATCGTCCGGGCCCGCCGCTCGGCGTCGACACGGGCCGTCACGGTCTCCCCCACCTTGATCCGGCCGTGGAGTTGTCCGCGATGGACGAAGAGTCCCGCGATCGGCTTCTGCGTGTCGTCGACGCTGAAGATCGGGCTGCCGCCGCCGGCCTCGAGCAGTTCGCCGTGGTCGCCGACCTGCCCGCCGCCTTCGCCGTAGAAGGGAGTGGCGTCCAGGATGACCTCGGCTTCGCCGTGGCCCGTCAGCTCCTGATACTCCATCCCGTCGCGCAAGATGGCGACGACCGTTGCCTCCGCCTCCGTGCCGTCGTAGCCGACGAACTTGGTTTCGCCGACCCGGCGCAGGACAGACTGATACAGGTCGCCCAGCTCGGCGTGGCGCGACAGCTCGGCCTTGGTGCCTTTTCGGCTGCGTTCCTTCTGCTCGGCCATCGCCGCGGCGAAGCCTTCGCGATCGACTCGCACTCCGTACTCGGCGGCCATGTCGATGGTGAGATCGACAGGGAAGCCGTACGTGTCGTGCAGCCGGAAGGCGACCTCACCGGCCAGCACGGGGGCGTCGGCCGGAAGGCTGTCGGGCAGCCGGCCGATGACGCGCTGGGCCTGCTGGCCAAGCGTGCGCTCGTTCTTCATCAGCGGCGCCAGAGCCGCCTCGAGGTGGTTCGTGCCGGTCTCGAGGGTCCGAGCGAACTGCGCCTCCTCCTGCCTGATCACCTTGAGGATCTTCTCGCGCTGGTCGTCGAGATACGGGTAGGCGCCCTTCATCACGTCGATGACGACGCCCGCGGTGATGTCGATGAACGGCTCGCGGCGGCCCAGCAGCCGACCGTGCCGCACGGCGCGACGGAGGATCCGGCGCAGGACATAGCCCCGGCCTTCGTTGGAGGGCGTGACGCCGTCGGCGACCAGGAACGTGACCGCCCGCGAGTGGTCGGCGATGACCTGGTAGCTGAACCGCTCGGCCTCGAACGCCTCGGGATCGTGGCCCAGCAGGTCGCGCATGGCGGCATGAATCGGAGTGAAGAGGTCCGTGTCGTAGTTGGTCTTGACCTGCTGGATAACGCTTGTCATGCGATCCAGACCCATCCCTGTGTCGACCGACTTCATCGGCAGCGGCACCCGACTTCCGTCGGCGCGCTGGTCGAACTCCATGAAGACCAGGTTCCAGATCTCGAGCCAGCGTGGGCAATTCTCGGAGTGGTCCGGGATGCAGTGCGGCCCTTCGCTGAGTTCCGCCCCGCGGTCGAAATGAAGCTCCGAACACGGACCGCACGGTCCGGTCTCGGCCATCCGCCAGAAGTTGGCGTCGTCGCCCTTCTCGACATTGCCCCAACGCGCGATTCGCTCCGACGGGACGCCGATCTCCCTGGTCCAGATGTCGTAAGCCTCGTCGTCGTCTTTGTAGACGGTCACACCGATCCGGTCGCCCGGGATCTTGTAGACCTCGGTGAGCAGCTCCCAGGCCCAATGGATCGCTTCGCGCTTGAAGTAGTCGCCGAAACTCCAGTTGCCGAGCATCTCGAAGAAGGTGTGGTGGCGCGTCGACCGGCCGACTTCCTCGAAGTCGTTGTGCTTGCCGGCCACCCGCAGGCAGCGCTGGTAGTCGGTGGCTCGGACATAGCTGCGCTTCTCCCGACCTGTCAGCACGTCCTTGAACTGGACCATCCCGGAGTTGGTGAAGAGCAGCGTCTGATCCCCCGCAGGGATGAGCGATGCGCTCGGCACTACCGTGTGGCCGCGCTCGGCGAAGAACTCGACATAGCGGCGCCGCACCTCGGCCGCGGAGAGGTAGGGAATCGGCAGGTCAGGCATCGCACACACGGTACCAAACCGTGGCCCAATGCCGCTGCGGCCCTACGCGTCCGACCCGACCCTCGACCGATCAACCCGCGGTCTGGATCACCACACCCATCCAGGCGTCTCTCTCCGAGCCGGTGAAACGCGCCTCGACCACGTACCGGCCCGGCAGCCAGTAGGCATCGGTCGGATCAAGCGGATAGGCCAGCGCGCCCAGCGCATCGGGCGTGAGCACCAATCGGGCGGCGAGCTGCCAGTCGGGCGAGACGCCCGCATCGCCTCCGACACGCCACATCGTGGCGCTCAGCACTCTTGCGCCTGCGGCGGTCGGGTTTCCCGGCGCACAGAACCCCAGGCTCTCGACGCGGACACTGGATATCAGCGTCGTTTCGGGGATGGTCGCGTGGATCGGCGGCACCGGCGAGTACTCGACGATCGCCGGAACCGTGGTCACCGAGGCCATGCCCGAGTCCGAGTAGTTGGCCAGGACGCGCCAGCCAGCGGCCTGATCACACTGACTGCTCGAGAGATCCGACGCCCGAATGGACGGGGTGGGGGCCTGCGTCATCAGGGCCGCCGCCAGCTGTCCGGTCCAACTCGAACTGAACCCGGGCAAGGACTCCCGAACCACCCACGGCTTGCTGACCGCGAGGGTCAACAGCAGTGCCACAGCCACGAAAGCAGCGCGCATCCGCCGGCCGATGTGGCTGATTCGGACAAGCTCCACATCGCTTGTGTCCACGGGAACATCGTGCCACGCCGCGCAAGTCCCACGGGGGGCCTACAGGTTCCTCCGCCGACGGTTCCACACACCGGATCCGGCGATCGCGGCCCCGACCAGCGCACCGAACGCGAGGCCTCGGGCGAAGGCCAGCAGCCTTGCGTCCGGCCCGCCGGACTCGGTCCGACCAAACAGAACGTGCCGCAGGAGCGAAGCGATCATTCGGCCACGTCCTTCGCGCCTCCCGGGCCCAGGATCGAAAGCACCTCAACGAATCCGATGCCGGCCCAGGCCACGACCGACGCGGCTATGAGGTGGAAATCGCCGATGCGGACCGGGTCGATGCCAAGTCGCCCACCCGTAGCATCGCCGGCCCACGCTCCGAGTGACGCGGCAAAGAGCAGGAAGACCAGCTGAAACCCGCCGCGAGCCCGCAGAAACACGAACACCGCGGTATGGAAGCCGCCGACGAGCAGCGCCAGGACTGGAGCGGGGCCAATTACCACGCGGCGAGTATAGGAGCCGGTCAGTCCCCCGAATTCTCCGCTCGGACGATGCGGCCGCCGCCGAGCACGACATCGCCGTCGTAGAAGACGGCCGCCTGCCCGGGAGCCGCGGCCCAGACCGGCTCGTCGGTCTCGACGGCCCACCGGCCCGACCTCGTCGGTCGGATCGCCGCGGCCGTGGGTTGACCTCGATGCCGGATCTGGACCTCCGCGCGGAACTCATCGAGCCCGCCGTCCGGTCGCTCCCCTCCGACGAAGGCGACCGCCTCGACCTCGAACCGGCGCGTCTCGAGGTCCCGGCGTCGACCGAGCTTGACGATGTTGGCCGCGGAGTCGATCTTCCAGACGTAGCGCGGCTCACCCAGCGCCACTCCCGTGCCCTGCCGCTGACCTAACGTATATGAGGCCGCACCGAAATGCTCGCCGACCTGACGGCCGTCAACGTCCAGGAGCGGCCCCGGCTCGGCGGCCCATCCGCCTCGTTCGCGTAGCACGTCGCGGTAGTTCCCGCGCGGAACGAAACAGATCTCCTGGCTGTCGCGCTTGTCGGCAGTGGCCAGGCCCAGGGCTCGAGCTCGCTCCCGTACCTCCGGCTTGGTCAACTCACCCAGCGGGAACTGGATGTGGGCCAGCTCCTCCTGCCCGAGGCCGTAGAGGAAGTAGCTCTGATCCTTGCCCGTGTCCCGACCGCGCAGCAATCGATAGCCGCGGCCACTGGCTTCCTTCGGCGCGGCGATGCGGGCGTAGTGGCCTGTGGCGACGGCATCGCACTCGTACTGAAGCCTCGCCCGGCCCAGCAGCGCACCGAACTTGACGACGGTGTTGCAGTTCACGCATGGGCTGGGAGTCCGGCCCTCCAGGTAGTCGCGCAGGAACGGCTGGAGCACCCCTTCGTCGAATTCCCGCTCCAGGTTCAGGACGTAGAAGGGGATGTCGAGTTGCGAAGCCACGCGCCGGGCGTCCTCGGCAGCGTCGAGCGAGCAGCAGCTGCGCTTGAACTCCGAGTAGCTGTCGGCCACGTCGCTGAGGCGCATCCAGACACCGATCGCCTCGGCACCGGAGGCCTTGACCAGGGCCGCGGCCACCGACGAGTCGACGCCGCCGGACATGGCGACGAGCACCCGGGTCACCCGGCCGATGCCTCCGCCCCCACCGCCCCGAGCCCCGGCGCCCGCTGAGCCCTGAGGCCGGCAGCAGCCTCGATCTGTGCCCTCAGGGTCTTGACGAGGAGGTCGCCCGCCTCGCCGATCTCCGCGGCGGTCGTTGTCCGACCCAGCGAGACCCGGAGCGCTCCTCGCGCTTCTTCCTCCGGGTAGCCCATCGCGCTCAGGACGTGGCTGACTTCGTTGGCGCCGCTCACGCATGCCGATCCGGTCGAGCAGGCAAGCCCGGCCAGGTCGAGCGCCATGGTGACCGCGCTGCCGTCAAGGCCCGGGACAACGAAAGAGGCCAGGCCTGGCAGCCGCTCGGTCGGATGGCCCGTCTCCCCCGCGCCATCGACCGCCCGCACCGCTGCCGTGAGGGTCTGACGCATCTCCCGCAGGCGCGAGACCGTCTCGGGACGCTCCGAAACGGCCAGCTCGAGGGCCGCGGCAAGCCCAACGGCGCCCGCCACATCCTCGGTCCCGGCGCGCCGGTAGCGCTCCTGGGCGCCGCCCTGCTGCTGGGCCAGGATGTTGGTGCCGTGCCTGACGAACAACACGCCGGCGCCCTTTGGCCCCTCGAACTTGTGCGCCGCGATGGTAAGGAGATCCACATCCAGGGCGGCCACGTCGATCGGCAGGTACGGGGCGGCCTGAACCGCGTCGGTGTGCAGCAGGATCCCCTTGTAGCGTCTCACGCGGGCGGCGATTTCGGCGATAGGCTCGATGGTGCCGACCTCGTTGTTGGCGAGCATCACGCTTACCAGGATCGTCTTGGAGGTGATTGCCGCCTCGACGTCGTCGGGGTCGACGCGGCCGTACCGATCCACCGGCAGCTCCACGACCTCGAACCCGAACTTCTCCAGGTAGCGAACGGTGTGGCCGACGGAGTGATGCTCGACCGAGCTGGTGATGATCCGGTGGCCACGAGCCTTGCCCGCCCAGGCCGCGCCCTTGAGGGCCAGGTTGTTGGCCTCGGTTCCGCCCGATGTGAAAACGATCTCGCGCGGTGTGGCGCCGAGAGCGCGAGCGACCCTCTCGTGAGCCTCGTCCAGCCCGGCGCGCGCGCGACGGCCGAAGCCGTGCAGCGAGGAAGCATTGCCGAACTGCTCGGTCAGATACGGCAGCATCGCCTCGAGGGCTTCGCGCCGCAGGGGCGGCGTGGCGGCGTAGTCGAGGTAGATCGGCATCGCCTTTGATTGTACGACGAGGCCCGCCCCGCGCCCCCCTCGGCCTGGCACCAGCCGGTGCCCGAACGGAATCCCTTAGGACTTCGCTTTCGTCGAAGGTTTCGCCTTGCCTGAACTGTTGAGGGCGACCGCTTGGCGAACGAGCGCCTTGAAGGCGGACTCGTCAACTTCTTCACCTTCGTGGATATCGATCGCGCGGCGTGCGTTCCCCTCAAGACTCGAGTTGAAGAGACGGGCCGGATCATCCAGAGACGCGCCCTTGGCGAAGGTGAGCTTCACGACACTCTTGTACGACTCGCCGGTGCAGATGATGCCGTCGTGCGACCAGACCGGGGTGCCCGGGGACGAGGGCTTGACCCACTTCAACTCCTCGACGACGTCTGCGTCTGCTTCCCTGATGAGCCTGCGCATTCTGCCGAGGGTTTCCCCGCGCCAGTACCCGAGTTCGGCGATTCTTTTCGAGATGAGCTCCGATGCCGACTGGCTTTCGTTCGCGCCCGACTCTTCCATGCCCTCATCCTAACGTTCCACAGACAATACCGGGGAGTCCGGGCGGTCTACCAGGAACCCGAACAGGGAGCCGAGCGCCGCCAATCTCGAAGATGATAATCGGCCCCGGCAAGCGCCGGAAGCGGCCTACTTCGACTCGCGTTCCGCCATGGCGCGATCGTATTCCTTGCCCGCGGCTCGGCGTCGATCGTGCTGCGAGAGGAGGCGCTTGCGCAGGCGAATCGACTTCGGCGTCACCTCGACCAGCTCGTCGGCGCCGATGAACTCGATCGCCGACTCGAGGGTCAGCTCCCGCGGCGGCGTCAGGCGGATCGCCTCGTCGTGGGAATGGGTGCGCATGTTCGTCAGCTTCTTCTCTCTGGTCGCGTTGACGTCCATGTCCTCGGGGCGGGCGTTCTCGCCGATGACCATGCCCTCGTAGACGTCGACGCCGCTGCCGATGAACAGCTCGGATCGCTCCTGGAGGCTGTACAGGGCGTAGCCGTTGCTCGTTCCCTGCCGATCGGCGACGAGGACTCCAGTCGTCCGATGCGTCACCTCGCCGGCCCACGGACCGTAGCCTTCGCCGATCTGGTGCATCAGCGCCGTGCCGCGTGTCTCGGTCAGCAGCTGTCCACGAAAGCCGATCAGGCCGCGGACGGGGATGACGTACTCCATTCGGACCCGGCCGTCGGCGTCCGTGCTCATCTGCTCCAGCCGGCCCTGCCGGTCCGCCAGCGCGGCCTGCACCGGGCCGATGAACTCGGGCGGGATGTCCACCGTGATGCGCTCGTAGGGCTCGTGGGTCTCACCGCCGACCGTCCGCAGGATGACCTCGGGCCGGCTGACCTGGACTTCGTAGCCCTCGCGGCGCATCTGCTCGATCAGGATCGCCAGCTGAAGCTCGCCGCGACCGAGGACCTCGAAGGTGTCGGCTGAGTCGGTCGGCACGAACTCGATGGAGACGTTGCCGAGGACTTCCTTCTCGAGCCTGGCCCGGATATGGCGACTCGTGACGTACCGGCCCTCCCGCCCGCAGAGCGGCGACGTGTTCGCCCCGAAGGTCATGGAGAGCGTCGGGGCGTCCAGATCCAGCCGCTGCATCGGCCTGGGGTCGGCCGGATCGGTGATCGTGTCGCCGATGGTCACATCCGGGATCCCCGCGATGGCCACGATGTCGCCGGGGCCGGCTTCGTCGATGTCGACGCGCTCGATGCCGTGGGCGGTCGTGAGGCTGGTCACGGTGCCAGACAGCGTGATTGTGCGTCCGGGCACGATCGTGCCGTCGGTGTCCTCTTCCTCTTCGCGGACGATGACGATTCGGCCGCCCATCTTGATGGTGCCGTTCCAGACCCGGCCCACGGCCATCCGGCCGACGTAGTCGTTGGCCGAGAGGTTGGTCACCAGGAGCTGGAGCGGATGATCCGGCACGAAACGCGGCGCCGGCGTGTGCTCTATCAGCAGCTCGAAGAGCGGCCGCAGGTCTGTGCCCGGAATCGCCAGATCCATCGTGGCGGTGCCGGTCTTGGCGTTGGTGTAGACCACCGGGAAGTCGATCTGCAGCTCGTCCGCGCCCAGGTCCATGAACAGTTCGTAGACGTCGTCGAGGACCTCCGGTGAGCGAGCGTCCGAGCGGTCGATCTTGTTGATCGCCACGACGACCGGCAGGCGATGCGACATCGCCTTCTGCAGGACGTAGCGAGTCTGGGGCAGCGGCCCCTCGGCCGCGTCGACCAGCAGCAGCACCGAGTCCACCATGTTGAGGCTGCGCTCGACCTCGCCCCCGAAGTCGGCGTGTCCTGGGGTATCGACAATGTTGAGACGGATGCCGTCGTAGTCGACCGAAGTCTGCTTGGCGAGGATCGTGATCCCCTTCTCACGCTCCAGGTCGTTTGAATCCATAACCCTCTCGACGACGACCTGGTTGGCGCGGAAGGCGCCTGCCTGGCGCAGCATCGCGTCGACCAGCGTGGTCTTGCCGTGGTCGACGTGAGCCACGATGGCCACGTTGCGCACGTCGGAGCGGATCGCGGTCGCGGCGTCGACGGAACGAACCTGGCCTGGGTGGTCGAATTCGAAGGGCGTGGTGGAACGAGGTGAGTCACTCATGGGCATTGAAATTGTCGCACACAAGGACCGATTCGGCCTCCGCAACTGCATGCCCGACGCTCAGCCGCGGCAATGAGCCCACGCTACACTCGCCGGATGAGGCCCCGATGACCGTCGCCGCAATTGTGCTCGTACCGGACGCTGCCGCCGCCCTTGCGGATGCCGACGGCGAGCCCGCCATCCGCCGCGTTGTTCATGCCGCCTGGTCGGGCGGGGCACTTCCGATCGTGATCGTCGCCTCCGATCCGGCGGGGATCATCGCCGCTGCCGTCTCGGATCTGCCGGTCAAGCTTGCGGGGCCCGCCGCCGGCCCGCCCGGGATCGCCTGGTTCTCGATAGGCCTGGTTGCCGCCGTCGCGGGCGTCTCGGAAACGACGGCGGGACTCCTCTGGCCATTCCGCTATGCCTGGGTCGACCCTGAGACCGTGACCTCGCTGGTTGAGGCGCACGGCGCTGCGCCCGACGCCATCGCCGAGCCGTCCTACGGCGGACAGATTGGATTCCCCGTCCTGGTCCCGATCTCGTTCATCGCGAGGCTCGAGGCGCAGTCCGGACGGAGCGGCGCCGAGGCCGTGGCCGCCATCCTCGCCGACGGCGCGCCCGGACTGGTCGTGGAGCTCGGCGATCCCGGCATCGTCTCGGACATCACCACCCCGCACGGGAATCTGCCGGGCTACCAGGGGCCGTCGGGTCCCGCCGGGGGCCCCGCGCCGGACTGGAATGCCGAGGTGGCCGCCGCGGCCCAGGTCCCGGACCAATCCCGGCCGACGGCCTAGAGCCCAGCGCTACAACGCGGACGGCGAGGTGCTCGGCCCGGGTGCCTCGATCGTCTGCGGCACGCCCACTGCCGAGAACGTGTAGGCGACCTCGACATCGACGAGTTTGGTGCCGTCCGAGGCCAGGCTCCAGCCGGAGAAGGTCGCCTCGACCGGCGTCCCGTCGGTCGTGACCCACAGGTCCAGGACCGACTTGTCCGGCCAGTAGGGCAGGAATGACAGGTCCAGCATCGCCAATCGGCTCATGTCGGGGCTCCACTCGTCTGTCGACTGCAGATGGTTCAACTGCTGACCGCCCCTCGTATCCTGCCCGATCAGCGCAACGGCCTTGCTTGAATCGAGGCCGAACACCGGGCAGATCACGAGGTACGACGCAACCGCCGGAGACAGGACCCAGTTCCCGGACGGCAGGATCTTCGAGTAGTCCTTGCCGTCGACCAGCCTGATCTCCTGGCTGATTCCACCGGCCTGCAGGACTCCGGACTCGTTGCCGTTAGAAACCTCGCCGTCGAACTTGACGATCACGGAGGCCGACTTGGCCACGGTCGCGCTCATGGTGATGTGGCTGTCGATGGTGATGTGGGCGCTCAGCTTGGGATCGTTGAGCTGGGAGAGAGTCTTCGCGATCGCTGGCGGGAGGGTGGGTCCGGCCGTCGGCGCAGGGGTCACCGGCAGGACGCGGCGCGGAGCGGCCGTAACGGCCGGCCCGCCCAGGACACCGGTTGCGGCCAGCACGAGGATCACGACGGCACTGACCATCAGCGCAGCGCCACCGCCCAGATACAGCCCGACGTTGGCACGGCGGCGTGGCGGGACGACGACCACGACGGAGCTGTCGGTTGGCGGGACCTGGCCGGCGTAGCGCTCCGCGTACAGGCCCTCATAGACCTTCGGCGGAGCCACAGGCGGCCGGTATGGTGTCCCACACTTGGTACACGGGCCCTCGTTCGCGTCGAAGACCTCGTGACACCTGCTGCACCGAACCATGTTCTCAGCCATCGACTGCCTCCGCCCTCGTTGCTATTGCCCGACCTTTCAGCTCTGCTTACCCTCGATCTCCAGGCCGACAAATCGGAGGCCCAACTCAGAGTACTGCTCCGGCTCCGGAGCGGAAGGTGCATCCAGCATCAAATCGGCCCCCGACTGGGTTTTCGGGAAGGCCATAACCTCGCGGATGTTGGTCTGATGGGCGAACAGGGCGGACCATCGATCGATGCCGATGGCGATGCCGCCGTGGGGCGGCGCACCGTAGTCGAAGGCTTCGAGGATGCCGCCGAAACGCTCGTGCATCTGCTCCAGCGAGTAGCCCTGGAGGGCGAAGCTGCGCTCGAGCAACTCGCGCTTGTGGATCCGGACCGAGCCACCGCCCAGCTCCCAGCCGTTGAGGGCGATGTCGTACTGCAGGGCCCGGGCCTTGCCGGCCGGATCCTGCCGCGACGGCTTGTACGGGTCGCCCGACGCGGTGACGAGCAGCTTCTCGTCCTCAGGCAGCACGCCGCTGAACGGGTTGTGGGTGGCGTGCCACCGGCCGCCGTCGGAATCCCACTGGTACATCGGGAAGTGGTAGACCCAGCAGAAGGCCAGGACGTTTTCGTCCGCCAGGCCGAGCCGCAGACCGAGTTCCTGGCGCAGGCGGCCCAACACGTCGGCAACGACTTCGGCGTCGGCGTCGGCCACGATCAGCATCAGGTCGCCGGGCTTCACGCCCGCGGCGCCGGCGATCGCGGAGACCCGATCGTCGCCCAGGAACTTGGCGATCGGTGAATGGGCCGCAGGCGCGCCCGCCGGACCGTCGGCGAGCACGGAGATGTGAGCCAGTCCTCGCGCACCGTGGCGGCGGGCGAACTCCGTCAGCTCGTCAATTCCCGAGCGGCTGGCGTCGGCCATGCCGGGAGCCACTATCGCCTTGACGCGTCCGCCCGCGGCCCGGACCTCGTCGAAGACCCGGAAGCCGGTGATCCCCTCCCCCAGGGCCGGATCGAGATCTACCAGTTCCATGCCGAAGCGCAGGTCGGGCTTGTCCGACCCGAACCGCTCCATCGCTTCGTGATAGTCGATCCGCGGGAAGGGCAGCTGCTGGATCGGCCGATCGGGCACGACCGACCGGCTGACCTCGACGATCATCGCCTCGACGAAATCCATCACCCGCTCTTCGGTGACGAAGCTCATCTCGAGGTCCAGCTGGGTGAACTCGAGCTGGCGGTCGCCGCGCAAGTCCTCGTCTCGGAAGCACCGAGCGATCTGGAAATAGCGGTCCATGCCCGCCACCATGAGCAGCTGCTTGAGTTGCTGGGGGCTCTGCGGCAGAGCGTAGACCGAACCCGGCTGCAGGCGGCTCGGAACGATGAAGTCGCGGGCGCCCTCGGGCGTGGACTTCAGCAGAATCGGCGTCTCGACTTCGACGAACCCGGCCCTCTCGTGGGCTGCGCGGATCGCGCTGACAAGCCTCGAGCGCAGCAGCAGCCGATCGAGCATCGGCCGGCGGCGGATGTCGAGATAGCGGTAGCGCAGCCTCAGGGTTTCGTCGACCGGCGCGTCGGGCTCGTTGATATAGAAGGGCGGCGTTTGGGCCTCGCTCAGGATCTCGACCGATGCGGCCTGGACTTCGACTTCGCCGGTTTCGAGCTTGGCGTTCTCGGTGCCCGCCAGCCGGCGGGCGACCTTGCCGCGGACCTCCAGGACGAACTCGTTGCGGACCCGATTCGCGACCTCGGCGGCCGCCGGCGCCTCGGTTTCGTTGATGACGATCTGCGTCAGGCCGTATCGGTCCCGCAGATCGATGAAGATGAGCCCGCCGTAGTCGCGCCGTCGATGGACCCAGCCTGCGACGCGAATCTCACGCCCGGCGTCCCCGGCACGCAAATCGCCGCATGTCACGTCGCGATATGGAGTCGCCAGCCCGAAGGCGTCTTCCGGCGAGGTCGAGGACTGTGTGGGCTCACTCATGCCGAGCATCGTATCCGAACGCGCGGCGAAGTCACGATACAGCGGGAGAAGGGCTGCACAGGTCGCCGTAGTCAGGCGCCGACGCGCCCCAGCGGAAGCTCGCGACAACTGCCTCTGCTCTGGCCAATTGGGCCTGGTCGGAGGTGTGGACCTCGACGACGGGGTTATTGGGCATGCCGAACTCACCACCCGGAACCCTGATCTCCCAGCTGGTCACGGCGCCGTCCACCCGCTCCTGGACGGCGTTGAGGGCAAACGTGGCGTTGGCCTGTGTGTCGCCCCCGCACACGGGCGCGGGCCCTCCGTCACGCCAGTAGATGCGAACGACAACGCCGCCGGGGTGAACAGTCACTGTGTCGATACCGCACAGGATCGCCCCATTCGATTGCGGCTGATTTGCACCTGGGTCCCATGAACCGAACCCCAGCACCGCCAGGACGTATATGACGCCGCACGACTCGGGGACGCGTGCAGCCAGAACCGGCCAATCAGTTGGGTAGTCGAACGACAGCCTGCCATCGTCGTAGTGGCCGGGCGTGCCGGGCAGGCTCGGCACAGCGACAGATGCCGACGAACTCGGTGGAGGTTGGCCGCCGGGACCGATCGAACCGCCGAAGCCGCATCCGGCTACGGCGATCATGCACAACGCCGCCGCGGCGATCCCGATCGCCCGTCTGGTCGACACCACAGCTCGCCTCCCACCCGGCGGCCCCGTTTCGGATCGTTCGCTCTATGTACGCGACAGCCGGCCTGGCGGACCATTCGCGCCTCGCACGGCCCCTCGATCAGCCGTGGTGGTGGCTCTTCGCGGCCCGCGCCAGCTCCCGCGCCAGGTCCGCCAGCGGCACCAGGCGCTGCGTGCCCGCTTCGAGGTCTTTGAGCTGAACGTTTCCTTCGGCCAGCTCGTCGCCGATGATGACCGCGAAGTGGGCGTGCTCCTTCGACGCCGTCTCGAGCTGGCGGCCGAGCTTGCGATGCGCCAGTTCGGCCCGGACGGACAGCCCTTCGGCGCGCAGGAGCGAGGCCACTCGCAGACGCGAGACGGTGTCGGCGGGATCGGCACCTGCGACGAGCGCCAGCGGCGGCGCCTCACGACCGGCCTCCGCGCCCGCCTCCTCCAGCGCAAGCAGAACACGGTCCAGGCCCAGCGCGAAGCCGATGCCGGGTGTCGGCCGGCCGCCGAGCAGCTCGATCAGGCCGTCGTATCGGCCGCCGCCGCCCAAGGCCTGCTGCTGGCCCTCGGCCCCGCGGCGGTAATACTCGAACGCGGTTCTGGCGTAGTAGTCGAGCCCGCGAACCAGGGTCGGCTCGATGCGGTAGGGCACTCCGACGGCATCAAGGTGGGCACGAACCGAGGCGAAATGAGCCTCGCACGCCTCGCACAGACACTCGGAGATCATCGGCGCCGCGGCGATCAGCACCGCCATGGCGGGGTCTTTCGAATCGAGCAGCCGCAGTGGGTTCATCTCGAGCCGTCGACGCTCCAGCTCGGGCAACTCGGCCTCGTGGCGGGCGAAGTAGGCCTTCAGGGTAGCCAGATATGCAGGCCTGCAGGCCGAGTCGCCGATCGAGTTGACGAGCACCTGGACCTCGGGCACGCCGGCCTCGAGGTAGAAGCGCCAGCCGAGCTCGATGACTTCGGCGTCTACGCCCGGCCCCGGATCGCCCATGACCTCGACGTCCCACTGCCAGAACTGGCGGTAGCGCCCGGCCTGGGGGCGGTCGTAGCGGAACATCGGCCCAACCACGGTCAACTTGACCGGCTGGGGCCACGTCTGCATGCCGTGCTGGACGTACGCCCGGACCACTCCGGCCGTCGCCTCCGGCCGCAGGGCCCAGGCCTCCGAATCCTCGGATCGCGGAGCGAGCCTGAACAGCTCCTTCTCGATGACGTCGGTCGTCTCGCCGATCCCGCGCTCGAAGACGGCGGTCTGTTCGAAGAGCGGGATCTCCATCTCCCGATAGCCGTAGCGGGCGGCAAGCGAGCGGGCGAGTCCTTCCAGGCGGCTCAGTCCGGCTCGCGTCTCCGGAAGCAGGTCTCTTGTGCCCCTGGGGGCGCGATATGGCGGCATCGAGCCAATCCTAGCGGGCGGCGATTGATGTCAGCGACTCGACACGGTCTACGCCGCGTCTCACAGCTTCTCGGCCGGTCAGGCGACCACGTTCCCGGTGTCCTCGCGCAGGGCCGAGCCCAGGCAGGAGAAGAACCGGCGCACCGACAGCACGATGGAGCGCTTCGAGATGCCGCCCTCGACCGAGAGGTAGTAGTCGAAGAAGAACTTGCCGTTCGACGAGACCGAAGCTCGGATCAGCTTGACCTGATCGTTGACGCGATTGATGTAGGTCAGCTTGTCTTCCGGGAGAGCGCCCTCGGCGCAACCGAAGATCGCGTAGATCGAGATCAGTCGCCCATCCTGGTCGGGTCGAAGGTAGCAGCGGTAGTTGTCCTTGACGATGAGGTCGCCGTCCGAATCGACGGAAACCTCCATGTATGCCTCCTCGAACAGCGCCTTCAGCGCGTCGGCGCTGATACCCTCGGGATAGATGAACTCGTCAGACACCCGAACCTCCTTCTGACCGGTTCCCCCGCTCGACCTCCCGAGCCGGGCCAGCGCGACGGACACACGACGGACACGCAACAGACTCGATGACTATACCGGACGGGGCCGCACCGCACGCGCTAGCTGAGGTCGCGCTGGACCGAGATGACGTCTTTGAGCTGCTCGAGCCGGCTCATGACGCGAGCCAGCTGGGCCACCGAAGCGACCTCGAGCGTGGCCTTGACCGTGGCCGTTCTGTCGGGAGTGACCGCGACGTTCGCGGCCAGGATGTTGACCTTGTTTTCGGCCACGACCTGGGTGACGTCGGACAGCAGGCCCGTCCGGTCGTAGGCCTCCAGCCGGATCGAGATCGGGTAGGTCTGCTGGACCTGGCTCTCCCATTCGACGTCGATCATGCGCGCCGTCTCGCGCTCGTTGAGAACCGTCTGGCAGTTCTTGAGATGGACCGTCACTCCCTTGCCGCGGGTGATGAAGCCGATGATCGGATCGCCGGGGATCGGGTGGCAGCACTTCCCGAAGCGGACGAGGAGGTCCCCCACCCCCTTTACTCGCACGCCACCCTGACGCGACGGACTCGGCGGGGGCGCGGTTGGCGGCAGCGCCAGCTGGGCGTCGTCGACGACGCCAAGGCGCGACACGACCTGCTGTGCGCCGATCGCGCCGTATCCGATGGCCGCGTAGAAGTCGTCCAGATTCTCGAACTTGTAGGCGCGAGCGATTTCCAGAATTCGGTCCTGGCCGACGGCACCGAGGCTCGTTCTGGCAAGGCGCCGCAGTTCGCGTTCCAGCGACTCACGGCCGTGGGTTATGTTCTCGTCGCGTTCCTGGCGCTTGAACCATTGCCGGATCTTCTCGCGGGCGTGGCTGGTCCGGGCGATGTTCATCCAGTCCCGCGAAGGCCCGTGCTCACCCTTCGTCGTGACGATCTCGACGATGTCGCCGTTCTTCAGCTTGTAGTCCAGGGGCACCAGCCGGTTGTTTACCTTGGCGCCGATACACCGGTGGCCCACGTCCGTGTGGATCCGGTAGGCAAAGTCCAGGGGCGTGGCGCCCGCCGGGAGATCCTTGACTTCGCCCTTGGGAGTGAAGACGAAGACCTGATCCTGGAAGACGTCGAGCTTGACGCCCTCCACGAACTCGGTCGCGTCCGATACGTCGCGCTGCCAGTCCATGACCTGGCGCAACCAGGCCAGCTTCGCGTCGTACTCGCGATCGGCCCGCGAGCCCTCCTTGTATCGCCAGTGGGCGGCGATGCCGACCTCCGATACCGCGTGCATAGCATGGGTCCGGATCTGGATCTCGAGCGGCTGACCGTCGAGGGCGATCACCGCCGTATGGAGGCTCTGGTAGAGGTTGGGCTTCGGGACGGCGATGTAGTCGTCGAACTGACCCGGGATCGGCCGCCACAACGAGTGCACGACGCCCAGAGCCGCGTAGCAGTCCTTGATCTCGTCGACCAGGATGCGGATGGCGTAGACGTCGTAGATCTCGCCGATCTCCGCGCTCTTGCGCTCCATCTTCTTGTAGATGCTGTACAGGTGCTTCGGTCGGCCGGAAAGCTCGGCCACGAGACCGGCTGTCTGGAGCTCCGGCCGCAGCGTCTCGATGGCTCGATGGACGAAGGCCTCTCGACCCTTGCGCCGGGTGTCGAGCATGCGCGCCAGCTCTCGATACGCCTCCGGCTCGAGCGTCTTGAAGGCCAGGTCCTCGAGCTCCCACTTGACGTTCCAGATGCCGAGGCGCTCGGCCAGCGGGGCGTAGATCTCGAGCGTCTGACGGGCGATTCGGGTCTGCTTGTCCGGCGTAAGGGCGTACAGGGTGCGCATGTTGTGGAGCCGGTCGGCCAGCTTGATCAGGACGACCCGGATGTCGTCGGCCATTGCCAGGAACATCTTTCGAATGTTCTCGGCCTGCTGCTCCTCATGGCTGTGGGTGCTGAACTTGGACAGCTTGGTGACGCCGTCCACGAGCTGCGCCACCTCGGACCCGAAGCGCTCCTCGATCTCGGCCAGGGTCACGTCGGAATCCTCGGGGACGTCGTGCAGGATCGCGGCAGTGACCGCCACCGGATCGATGCCGATATCGGCCAGGATCTGAGCCGCGGCCAGCGGGTGGTTGATATAGGCCTCGCCCGTCACCCGGGTCTGGCCGTGATGGGCCATCTCGGCCATCTCGAACGCGGCCCGCAGAGGCGCCAGATCGGCCTGAGGATAGTGGTGGGCTACCGCGTCTCGAACGTGTCGGAACCGCGACTCCGGATTCGGCAGGACGGCCAGTCCAAGACGCAACCGATCCGCCAGCGGCAGACGTGCCGACCGGCGTCGCGGTTCGGTCTCCCCGATCTCGGCGGGTGGTCCCGGCGGTTCAATCGACATCGGAGTGAGTCTACCAGTCGAGTCCGTCCGGACCCGCCGCGCGGCCCTGACTACAGCCCGAGGAGCACCTGCAGATCGATCGTCCCGGCGAGCGTAACGGAGCTCGCACCCACGGCGACCGAGCTGAGCTGGAACGGGTTGCCGTGACCGGCATCGATGAGAATCAGCGTGGGCAAGGCCGAACTGTCCGGGACCATCTGGAGCGCGCCGGCGGCGACCACCAAACGGCCCGTCTGCGTCTTTCCGTTGATGGTCAGGGTGGCCTTGTTGGGAGCGGCCACCTTGACCTTGCCGGCCAATCCGGTTTGGGCCTTGAGCTGCGACTCGGCCAGGCTCTCGGCCGCGGCGTTCGAAAGCGTCAGGGTGGCGTTCGCGGAAGTGCCGACACCATCGATCGTGACGGTGTCGATCGTGACCGGATCGCCGTTTGGCGCCTGCACGCGGACGCTCGTCAGCGTTCCGGCAACGCTGCCGATCGTCCGATCGATCAGGTCCACATCGTGCAGGCTCACGTCGATCGTCGCGGCATGCAGGTCCCCGACGCTGACCTGGCTGGCAGTCAGCCTGATCGTGTCGGCGTGGCCGAGCAGAATCCGGGGCGGCACGTTCGCCGAGACTTCAACCTTCGTGTCGGTGCCGCTGAAGCCGGCGGCGCCTATGGCGTTGGTCGCCAGCCAGCTAGCGCCGAACGGGAGGCCGAACCAGACCAGAGCGAAGACGACGACCGCCATCAGCAGCAGTTGCACCAGGCAGGATCGCATCGCTATTTCGCCTCCCGACCGTGTGTGGCGCCGTTATCCGTTTCCATATCCAAGACGGCCAAGTGCCCTTACCGCCTCGGACCGCTCGTCCCAGGGCTGCGGTCCCGCCTTCGTGATTATCGTCTGCTCATGCCCCTTGCCGGCCAGCAACACGACGTCCCCGGGCACGGCCTGACCGAAGGCCGTCTCGATGGCGACTCGCCGGTCAACGATACAGAGGATGTCCCGCCCGATGCGCTTGCCGGCCTCCTCGGCCCCAGCCGCTATTTCGGCCAGGATCGACTCGCTGTCTTCGCCGCGCGGGTCCTCGTCGGTCAGGATGACCAACCGAGATTGCTCGGCGGCGATGCGACCCATCATCGGTCGCTTCCCGATGTCGCGCTCCCCGGCCGATCCGAAGACGGCGATGAGCCCGCCGCCGCCAGACGTCATGGGGCCGAGGGCCTCGAGAACCTTCTGGAGCGAGGCCGGCGAATGGGCATAGTCGACGACCACGCCGAACGGTTGGCCGCAGTTCACGAGTTCCATCCTGCCCGGCACACCACCAACGGCAGTCAGGCCCCTGCTGATCTCACCCTGCGTCAGCCCGAGCGCTTCTCCGAGCGCGATCGCCGCCAGGGCGTTGTGGACGTTGAACCGCCCGGCGAGTTGCAGCTCAACCTCGCCCGTCCAACGGGGAGTGGCCACACCGATGCCCAAGGAGCGACCGCCCTCCTCGACCCGCGTCGCGCGGACATCGGCCCCCTCGGCCTCGCCGTATGTCAGGACCAGAGCCCCACCGTCCAAGGCAGCGTCGCCGAAGAGCCGTGCCGCCGGGTCGTCCGCGTTCACGATCGCCAGGCGTGGCCAGGTCCGGGCGAGCGGCTTGGCAGGACCGGCACCGAGCCGGCGGAAGAGGCTGAGCTTGGCGTCGCGGTAGGCCTCGAAGGTGCCGTGCAGCTCGAGGTGCTCGTGGGTCAGGTTGGTGAAGATGGCGATGTCGTAGGCGATCTGCGCGACCCGTTCCAGGGCGAGCCCGTGGGACGTGGTTTCGACGACGGCGGCCGCGTTGCCGGCGACGACCATCGCCCGCAGTAGCCGCTGCAGCTGCGGGGCCTCCGGGGTGGTCACGTGCTCCGGGTTCGCCACCCGCACCGCCCCAACCTTCACGGCGGCCGTGGTGATGAGACCGGTCGAGATGCCGGCGGCCTCCAGCACCGCGGTGGCCAGGAACGCGGTGGTGGTCTTGCCGTCCGTGCCGGTGATGCCGACGATGCCGATCTCCCGGCTCGGTTCGCCGTACCACCAGGCCGCGGCGACGGCCAGGCTCCGGCGGGCATCGTCGACAACGATCTGGGGTATGGCCACTCCGGCAATGCGCCGCTCGACGATTGCCGCGGCTGCGCCGAGTCGAGCCGCGGCCGCCACAAAGTCATGCCCATCCGCATGGACGCCCCCGACCGCGACGAAGACGGACGCGGGCGAGACGTGCCGCGAGTCGAAGGTGACGCCGCTGATCTCCGTCGCGCGCAGTTCCGGACCACGCGAGTCGTCGCCCTGGCCCTCCGGACCGCTCGATGTGAGTGCCCTCAGCCGTCCCGACTCATCCAGCCGATCGATCAGGTCGCCGAGGCGGCGGGGTGCGGTCGGCTCAGTCGCGGCCAGCATCGCCGCGATCGACTCGCCGTTGGTCGGGTCCCCCGGCGCGACCGGATCCGTGGCGCCGTCTGTCCGTCCGGCTGTACCGGTCACTCGGTTTCCTCGTCGGCGGGCGCATGCGGCCGGCCCCGGACCTTGCTGATGCCGTGGCGCCAGGCCCCTACTCGATCCTGGAAGACCTGGGCCGTGTCGAACGCCAGCCGGCCGGCCGGATCGAGGACCAGATCCCAGGCGCCGACATACTTGATCTCCCGACCCCCAAAGCCAGCCTTGAAATGCTCGATCCCTTCGTGCGAGATGCCCCACATGTCATAGCTCCGAGCCCCCTGCTCGCGCGAGGTTCGCATCGCCTCCCATTTGAGGAGGTAGTTGGCCCGGCTATCGGCGCCCGCGCCGGTCATGCCGCCGTATGGCTCGACAACGCGATCGCCGACGCGAAGAAGGAAGAGCGTCGCCAGCCCCACACCGTCCGGGCCCTCCGCCATGAGCAGCCGCGCCATGCCCAGCCGCGCAAAGGCCTCCCATACACCCAGGTACGATTCGTAGGTCCGGATCACGAAGCCTGCCCGCCTCGCGGTCTCGCGATAGATCGCGTAGAACTCGGGTAATCGATCGACGGTGGCATCGACGACGCGGACCTCGCTCTTGCGAGCCTTGTTCACGTACTGGCGCCACTTCTTGCGCAAGTCCCCCCACAACGCGGCCTCGTCACGCCCCAGGTCGACCTGCCTCGTGCGCGGCGGCTGGATCGGCGTGCCCGCTCGCCAGCCGCTGCCGCGGAGGGCGTGGCGGAACTCGCCATCCGTGTCGACGGGGCCGCCCAGCTCGATCTCGGGCTCGATGCGGACATGAGAGACGCGGGTCGGAACGGCCGCGACCGCTCCCCGCAGAGCGACGGTGAACGCCTCGAGCGCGGCCGGTGTCCAGCATTCCAGGACTGGCCCTCGCGGAGCGTACGCGAAGCCCCAGGGGAAGGCGCGCGGCTTGCGAATCAGCATCTGCACACCGAACGCGCACTCACGGTCTGCCTCGCCTGGGGTCGGCGCACCCAAGATCGAGCCCATCAGCCGCTGTGCGTGCCAGCCGTTCGGCGCCTTCACCTCAGCCCACGCACTGGTCTGCAGATATGAGCCCGGGTTCGAGCGGGCGACAAACCCGTCCCACGTCTTCGCCTCCGGAGCGAGGTCAACGACAGACGCTCGCCCGGAGGCACCCTCGGGTGTCATCTCCGCTTCTGTCGTCAGCCGATCAGCCATCCGCTCCACCTCCACGCCGGGACGAGTTGGCCCGGGCTAGCGGTCAGCATTCGAGTCCGGCCGAGACGCGGGGTCCACATGCCGGACCCCGGCCGACAGCGTCGCACGAGGGTGGGATGCAGTGTACGCGGCTCGCAGTCTGGCCGGCGAAACGTGGGTGTAGAGCTGGGTCGTAGCCAGGCTCTCGTGGCCGAGCAGCTCCTGAACGACCCGCAGGTCGGCTCCGCCATCGAGCAGATGAGTCGCGAAGCTGTGGCGAAGCGTATGCGGCGAGACGCCTTGTGGCAGGCCGGCCGCCACTCGCAGCCTCTCCAGCCTGTAGCGCAGCCCTCTCACGCCCAGGGCGTTGCCCAGGTGATTGAGGAATAGGACGCCGCGCTCGGCATCGTCGGGGCCGGAGGGATCGGCGCGTTGGCGGGCCTGGTTCGAGCGGCGGGCCAGAGCCGGGCGACCCTCATCGAGGTATCGCGTCAGCGCCGCTCGCGCCGGCCGCCCCAGAAGCGATGCCCGCTCCTTGCGGCCCTTGCCAAGTACTCGAACCTCGCCGCGTTTGAGGTCGAGCGAGTTCATCGTCAGCGAGGCCAGCTCGCTTATCCGCAGTCCGGCGGCGTAGGCCGTCTCGATGATCGCCACGTCACGTAGCGCCAGCGCCGCTTCGAGGCTCGAATCGCCTCCGTCGGCGGCGGCATCGATCAGTCTCTCGGTCTCGGCCACCGTCAGAACCTCCGGCAGCCGGCGGGGCTGCCGCGGCGTGGCCAGAGCCGCCAGCGGGTTCCCGTCGGTCAGGTTCTGACGGGTGGTGTATCGATAGAACGATCGAAGGGCAGCCAATCGCTGAGCCACTGTCCGCTTGCCGTGACCCTCACCGAGAACCGCGAGGAAGGATCGTAGTTGGGTGCGCGACGGGGCCCGCCAGTCGTGACCGCTGGCCGCAATCCAGTCCAGGTATGCGCCGAGGCCGGTGCGGTAGGACCTGATCGTGTTGGGCGACGAACCGCGCGCCTCGAGGGCCTGGAAGAATCTTTCGGCCGCCGCTGCCGGCCCGGGATCGGCTATCGGCCTGGGGCTCATCCGGCTCGGCGCGTGCCGCCGCTGCGAGTCCCGGCCGTCTTGCGCGCTCCAGATGCCCGAGCGGCCCCGCCCGTGCCGGAGCGGCCGGTGCGGCGCGGTCGGCTCGACGACGGCCGGGCCAGAGCCGCAGGATCTGGCTCGCCGCCCGCCAGGCTCTTGCCGACGAGATCATCGATGCCGCCTATCTCCACCGGCGCGCCGCACAACAGGCACAAACCCGTCTCGCCGTTGCGACCGACCGGGCCGTCGTCGGCATCGTGCACGGCGCCCAGGGGCTCGCGCGAAGTGGTGAAGCGACAGGTCGGATAGCGCGAGCAACCCCAGAAGAGAGACCCGGTCCGGCGCGCCCGCCGGGTGACGAGATGGCCTTGCCGGCACGTCGGGCAGGCGACTTCGAAGGCCAGCTGCGCCGGCGGTGGGGGGCCGTCCTTCTTTATGAAGTCGCACTCCGGGTAGCGCGAGCAGCCCATGAACGGCCCGAATCGTCCGCGCCGCTGGACCAGGACTCCGCCGTCCGCCGCGCCGCATTTCGGGCAGATCTCCGGAGGGGCCGGCTCTACGGCACCATCCGCCCCACCTTCGCCGGCCGGGCCGGCCCCGTTGGCGCCCAAGCCCGGCAGTTCACGCGTTTCCTTGTGCTCCGGGTACTTGGAGCAGGCGAGGAACTCACCGTACCGGCCGAGGCGGATGACCATCGGATGGCCTTCCGAGCAGAGCTCATCGGATGGTTTGGTGGTGAAGTCCGCCCGCCGCAGCTCCTTTGTCTTCTCATCGATGCGGGCTCTGAAGGGCGTATAGAAGGCTCGAACGACCGGCACCCAGGCCCGCTTGCCATCGGCGACGTCGTCCAACTCGTCTTCCATCCGGGCCGTGAATTCGAGATCGACGAACTCGCCGAAGTGGTCGACGAGCAGATCCGTAACGACCTCGCCCACCGGCTCGGGGTATAGCCTGCGGTCCTGGACCTTGACGTAGCCGCGGTCGAGGATTGTCGAGATCGTGGCCGCGTAGGTGGACGGCCGCCCGATGCCTTGCTCTTCGAGGGCCTTGATCAGACTCGCCTCCGTGTATCTGGGCGGAGGCTCCGTGAAGTGTTGCTGCGGCACCACCGAGTCCACCCCGGCAGCGTCACCCTCCGCCAGGGGCGGAAGACGGCATTCGGCCTCCTCTTCCAGGTCGTCATGGCCCTCGGTGTAGACCCGCGAGAAGCCGTCGAAGGTCGTCCGCGTGGCGTTGGCACGAAGCTCGTAGCCGTCCGCGGCCAGATCCACACTCGTGGTCTCCTGCTCCTTGGCCGCCATCTGGCTGGCCAGGGCGCGCTGCCAGATCAGGCGGTATAGACGTGCCTCGTCGCTGCCGAGACGCTTGGCGATCGCGTCCGGATCTCGATGGAACGACGTCGGCCGGATGGCCTCGTGGGCTTCCTGGGCGTTGCGCGTCTTGGTCTTGAAGGCGCGTCCCTTGGGAGTGGTGTATTTGGGCCCGAAGCGCGATTCGATGACGCGTGCCGCCTCGGCCATCGCGCCGCTGGAGAGCGCAACCGAGTCGGTACGCATGTAGGTGATCAGGCCGACCTGGCCTTCGTCGGTCTCCACTCCCTCGTAGAGCCGCTGCGCCGCGCTCATCGTCCGCTTTGGCGAGAAGCCGAGCTTGCGGCTCGCTTCCTGCTGCAGGCTCGACGTCGTGAAGGGTGGGGCGGGGGTGCGATTCGTCTTCTTGATCGAGACGGCCGTGACGATCGGGCGACCGGCGCGGATGGCCGCGGCATGACGCTCGGCCGACTCTCCGTCGCCGATCTCGGGCTTCTTTCCTTCGATCCGGACCAGGTCCGCTTCGAAGGTCTCGCCGTTCGGCGCGATGAGGATCGCCTTGAGGGTCCAGTATTCGCGCGCCGTAAAGGCCCGGATCTCGCGCTCGCGGTCGACGACGATGCGAACGGCGACCGACTGGACGCGCCCAGCCGAAAGACCGGCCCTAACCTTGCGCCAGAGCAGCGGGCTGAGCGTGTAGCCAACCAGCCGATCGACGATCCGGCGAGCCTGCTGGGCGTCGACAAGGTTCTGGTCGATCGAGCGTGGTTCGGCGAAGGCACGCTTGATGGCCGATTCGGTGATTTCCGAGAAGGTCACGCGGCGGGTTCGCTCGGGCACGAGCTGAGCGGCCTCGGCCACGTGCCAGGCGATAGCCTCTCCCTCCCGATCGAGGTCTGTGGCCAAGTAGACCAGGTCGGCCTTCGCGGCCGCCTTCTGGATCGCCGAGAGCTGCTTCTTGCGGTCGGCCACGACTTCGTACACCGGCGCGAAATCGTGGTCGACGTCCACGCCCAGCTGATTCTTGCCGGGGTTCTCGGGCAAGTCCCGGACGTGGCCGTAGGAAGCCAGCACCGTGTAACCCGGCCCAAGGTATCGCTCGATCGTCTTGGCCTTCGCGGGCGACTCGACGATCACAAGGTTGCCACTCATCCGCGGGAGTCTAGCATCAGCCACTCACCTGGCCGTTCCGGGCGATCCGGTGCTCGCTCGGCGGGGCGTCAGACTTCGCGGATCCGCCTCAGCAACTCGTCGTCGAGATCATCGCCGGGAACCCCGATCAGCGGCGCCGCCGCCGAGGCGGTCTCGGCAGGAGCTGGGGCGGGGGCTTCGGCCGGTGTGGAGCCGCCGCCTGTCAGCCAGGCGAGTCGGGCGAGGGGCGCCTCCGAGGAGTCTTCCTGATCGACCGCGGAAGCGGCCTTCGCCGCGGCGGCGGTGGCCAGCTTCTCGGCCTCGCACGCCTCCATCGAAGTGCGCGGCATCTCGACGAACCGAACCTGGGAGAGCGATATCACGAACGTCGAATCGATCTTGTCGATGAAGACCGGCTTCTTGCCGTTCATCAGCCGGAGATTCCTGCAGATCAGAGCGACGTCGGCGGGGGCCGGCTCGAAGACGAGGTCGACCAGAATCGGTTGCTCGTTGGCGATGTGGACGACAACATCCCGGATCATCTGAGCACGCCTATCGGATCGCTAGTTTCCGCCGGTTTCGTGGACGTATCGGCCGTTGGGGCGTCAACTGTAGAAGTCGATCGAGACCCTGACGCTGTTCGAATACCAGACCCCGATGCCGGCCTCGTGGAAGTACGGATCCATGATGTTGTAGTAGTGCTCGCACCGGCACCAGTACTCGTTCTGGTAGAAGATCTCGATTGCGATCATCCCGCCCTGGCCGGCGGAGCTCGGCGAAGCGATGTTCTCGCCCCACGATGAACCGCAGTAACCGCCCCAGTCGCACAGCCGGGAGTGCGGATTGGTGCCGTTGAGGTAGTGGTCGAGAAGCCGATTGTCGGCCATGTACTTGGCATATGGGCGAGAGACGAGGCTGGATATGCGGGAGTTGAGGGAGATGTTGCCCTGGGCCGGCAGCGTGTGATGCGTCTCGGTGCTGCACGAGCCGGCCGAGGTGACCCAGCCACCGGTCCGGGTGCAGTTCATCAGCTGCAGGTAGTAGACCTCCGACCCATACCACTTCGCCGTGCCGGCGCCGCTGGCCCCGGTCCAGACGATCGATACGGACACAGGCCTCGAGACCTTGAACGTAGCCGTGGCGGTGCCGGCCACATGAAGTCCGCCGGCGGCGCGAGCGGCCGTGCTGACTCTGGCGACGACCGTGCTGCCGATCTTGAACGAAGTGCGCGGAGAGAGCGCCAGGACCGTGTCGCCCTCCGACCAGGAGAGGCTACCGGACACCGCCGCGCCGTTCACCGTGACCGAAAAAGCCGCGGCCGTCGTCTTCTCGTCCATCGGAACCGTGAACCGGACCGAGATCACCTGGTTGGTGTCATAGGAAATGGCCCCATCCTGCGGCCTGAACCTGACCACGGACGGAGCGGTCATAGTCGTGGTCGCTAGAGAGGCCACCGTCTGCAGGTTGGCTCCGGCGGAGTCCGTACCACCGTCGACGAACGAGATCGCGTAGTCGGTGTTGGACGCCAGCTGGGATTTTGGCGTCATGGTGAATACCTGAGAGGCGGCGTCCGTCGGATCGTCGCCGACGATGGCGACCGGTACCGTAGGAGTGATCGTGAAGCGCAGGATCACCGTCGCGAGCTTGACCGGCCGCGTGAACGTCAGCTGGAAGGTCGTCGCGGGCGAGATCTGGTCGCCGGTCTTCTGAGTCGCCACGATCGTACCGGTGGTCGCCGGGCCCGAATCGAACGACGTATCGATCTCGGTCGCCAGTCCCAGCCCCTCCTGGTCGGTCGCCGCCGACGGGATCTTCACGGAATAGCGCTGGTTCGGCTGCCAGTGAGGATTCGGAACGATCGAGAGGACCTGAGCGGTCACATCCCAGGTGTACTGGACCGGGATGGACGGCGAGATAGCGATGGCGCTCTCGACCGATACCTGGTTCATCGGCTTGGTGAACTGGACCTGGAATGGCGCGTCGAGCGGTTGGTTGTCCGCCCTGGTGGCACTTGCCTGGGGCGCGAGTGGGGCGAACGTTGGCGGGGCGTCGCCCGCAACCTGCTTGGCCGGGAGGCCGATCAGGAGGGCGGCAACCAGCACAGCCACCGCCCCGCCGACGATGCCGGCCTGGAGCGTGCCCGCCTTAGGGAGCTTCCGACGCGGCGATGCGAGGTCAATCGGCCCCAGGTCAATCGGCGCGGACACCGCACGCGGCGTTGCCAGCGGATGGGCCATGGGCAGCGAGCGGGGCAGCACCGGGACCATCGGCGAGGCCAACTTCTCCGGCGGGCCAACTCGAACCGCCATTGCGCGCGGGTCCGGCTGCACGGGCTCGACCGGAGCAGGCCCCCGGCCCGACGTGAGGCGTCGAACCAGAGAGCTGGCGGAGAGGTAGAGGATGAAGGGAATTGCCACCAGAACGGCCGCAATCTTCCGCACGAGGTTGCCTCCTGTAGCGGTGGGAGCAGTGTCCCGGTTGGCGTCTCGTCGGCAGGGTAACACCGGCCCGGAAGATCAGGCAAATGGGCCGGGCTGCGCATGGAGCGCGCGCGCCCGCCCACATCGACGGCTCTCTGAGGTCGCCGGGAAGGCCTGACGCCTTATTCTGAGAGCCGCGATCCTGGCCCGTCAGACCAGGCCGCGAGCCTCCCGGACGGCAAATACCGACCGTATGCGCCCGTCGCCAGACCGCGCAATTCGAGCAGCGTGAGGGCACTCAACACAGCCGCGCCGGCCAGTGAAGTGCGAAGTGCCAGCTGGTCCGCGGTCGCCGGACCGAGCAGCAACTCCTGAGCCAGAGCACGCTCGACGGGGCCGAGAGACGCCAGGACGGCGGCCCGTCCGGCGCCCGGTACCGAGGGGGAGGGCCGTCCGCCCGGCTGGGTCTGTCGCGTCGACGGCCCGTTCTTCGGCGCGCCCGGCCCACGCGCAACGGCCACACCAGATCCCGCGCCGCCACCGAGATCGAGGTCCTCGAGCAATTCGGCGATGCCCGAGACCAGGCGAGCCTGACCCGGGAAGCTGCGCAGGAAGGCATGGCAACCGGCACTGGCAGGCGAGTCGAACGGGCCCGGTACGAGGAAGCACTCTCGGCCTTGCTCGAGGGCCCAGCCGGCGGTGATCAGGGCCCCGCTTCGGCACCCCGCCTCGACCACGACCGTCGCGTCCGAGAGACCGCTGACGAGCCGATTTCGCCTTGGGAAGGTCCCTCGACTGGGGCTGGTGTCGGGCGGGAGTTCCGAAACCACGGCTCCGCCGGCGGCGACGATCGCGTCCGCGAGACGCTCGTGCGCCTTCGGGAATAGTCGTGCGTGTCCGCCACCCAACACGGCGACGGTCTGCCCACCCTCGCCGACGACTGCGGCATGGGCGGCTCCGTCTATCCCGACTGCCAACCCGGAGACCACGACCGCACCCGCTCGGGCGATGGCGGAGCCGATCCAGCCCGCGATCAGACGGCCTTTGTCCGTCGGCCAGCGGGTACCGACGACGGCCACGGCATTCCGGGCGGACAGGGCATCAGCCGAGCCCCGCAGGTACAGCAACGGCGGCGGCAGTTCGACTTCTCGTAATCTCGCGGGGTACTCGGGCTCTTCGAGGGTGATCGCCGTCAGGCCCAAGGCGCGGACTCGTTCGACCTCCCCGGCGCCGCCGACTGCAGCCTCACAGATGCGCGTCGCCAGATCGGCGCCGATCGACTGGCGGCGCCGGGGCGTCGGAAACCCGCTGGGCGGCAAGCCGGCCTCAGTCTCCGCGGAGGCGCACGCGTCGAAAACGGCAGCCGGGTCTCCGTCAGGGCTGGCGGCCGCGTCGGCCAGAGCCTGCAGAAGCCGAGCCGGTCCCGCCGGTGCCGATGCCGCGGCCAGCACCGCTCGGGCCGACCCAAACGCGGCCAATAGCGCGCCGAAGCTGACTGGTCCCAGCCCCGTTACAGACAGGAGTACGACCCAGGCGTCACGCTCGAGGTCCATCGCCGCACGGTCCACCGTCCGCGGGCATCGGGAAGTCGGCGTGGTCGCGGACATCGGCTCCTCGTCCTCTGCCACTCGACGAGTGATGACCGGCCCAAGGCTCTGCACTCCGAGCATCGATCAACCGGCGACCGCGAAGCCGAGGCAGCGCCCGGTGGGCGAACGGAACCGCGCGGCTTCGTCCAGGTGCGTTTCAGCGACCCGTTCGACGCCCTCGAGATCGGCGGCCGTTCGAGCCACTCTCAGGAGCCTCTCGATGCCACGCGCACTCCATCCATCCATCTCTGCCAACCTCACGGCATGGGCCTGCTCGGCTTGGCCGAGCGCGCATGCCCCCCGCAGAGCTCGGCCGCTGAGCCGCGAGTTGACCCGGCCGCTCCGCAGCATCTGCCGCCGGCGCGCCTCGACGACACGCGCCGCCACCCGATCTGATCCCTCATGCGCACCCGACAGCACGTACTCGGCCGGCTCAACCCTCGGCATGTGGACCCATATGTCTATTCGATCCCGAAGCGGACCCGAGACGCGGGCGGTATATCTATCCACGATTCCGGGCTGGCAGCGGCATCGGCCGTCTCCCTCGCCGGCGTGCCCGCACGGGCATGGGTTCATCGCCGCGATGAGTTGGAAGCGCGACGGGAACACAGCCGCTCGGCCGACCCTGGAGATCGCGACCTCACCGTCCTCCATCGGCTGCCGCAAGGCCTCGAGCGTCGCCCGATCGTATTCCGGCAACTCATCGAGGAACAGGACTCCGTCGTTGGCGCGCGTCACCTCGCCGGGCGACAGGAGGGGCCCTCCGCCGACCATCCCCGCATACGAGATCGTGTGATGGGGCGAGCGGAAGGGCCGAGCTCGCACCAGGTCCGTCAGGGGCTCGGACCCAGAAACCGAGGCGATTATCGTGGCAATCCTGGCCTCTTGATCATCCAGTGCCGGCAGGAGACCCGGCACGGTCCTCGCCAGTAGCGTCTTGCCTGAGCCAGGTGGGCCGATCATGACCATGCTGTGTCCGCCCGCCAGAGCCAGTTCGAGGGCCCGCCTGGCCTCGAGCTGGCCGCGGACTTCGGCAAGGTCCGGGCCCATCTCAGATGCGACGCCAATCCCCCATCCCCGATCCGACCCGACTCGCTCGCCCAGGCCGTCGGCGGCCAGTTCCACACGCGGCGGTTGCACCCGGGCCCGGCCCCGACGGCTCTCGCGGAGCAGCACGGCGGCCTCGGCCAGCGTGGCCGCCGCGACGACGTCGACATCGCAGGCCAGCCTGGCTTCGGCGAGACCGTCCAGCGGGACCACGATTCGCTTGACTGTGCGCCGGCCCAGCGCCGCGACCATCGGTAGCAAGCCGGGCATGGAACGCAGTTCGCCGCCCAGCGACAGCTCGCCAAGAACTGCCCAGCGGCCGTTCGCGCTGACCTGTTCCGACCCCACCAGGATCCCAAGCGCGATGGCAAGATCCAGCGACGCCCCGCTCTTGCGCAGCTCAGCCGGAGCCAGGTTGACGGTGATCCTCCGCGGCGGGTACTCGTAGCCGCTGTTTCTGATGGCGCCGCGGACTCGCTCTCGGGCTTCCTGCAAGGCCGTGTCGGCCAGACCCACGATGGTGAAGCCCGGCAGTCCCGGGGCCACGTCTACCTCGACCCGGATCGGCCGCCCGTCGAGGCCGTGCAGCGTGGCTGAGAGAAGTGATGCGAGCACGGGCCGAAGCTACGCTCGGCCGATCACCTGCGGCTTATCGGACCCTTATCGGTCACCTGGATCGGCCGCGACCCTAGCGCGGGGTGCGGGCAGGCTGCGGATGCTCGGCGAAGTCCTTCTCCATGTCCTTGACGAAGTCCAGGACGTTCTTGCCGAGGATCGAGTCCGACTTGGTGTACATGAACGGCGCGCCGCTGTTGAGGGCCCCGATCGCGGATCGATACTCGTTGATGATCTGGAAGTCGATCTGGCGCTTCAGGGCGCTTTCGGCGTTCTTGACGTTGATGCCCGTGAAGGCGTTGCAGCGGTTCAGGATGAGCTTGACCTTGTCGGCCGAGTAGCCGAGGTGGCCTATCGTCTCTAGCACCAGGCGGACGTTCTTCAGGCAGGGCAGGTCGGCCGTCATGACTACGTATATCGCGTCGGCCGCGTCCATGATCCGGAGATTGACCTCGTCAAGACGCTTGTCGATGTCGACGATGATGTAGTCGAACTCGCTCGCCATCAGGCTGATGATGTTCGGCAGATGGTCCTGGGTGACGAGTTCGGCGGTCTCCGGCGAGGGCGGCGCGAGGAGCAGCTCGATGCCCGACTCGTGCTTGACGAGCACCTGCTGGATCAGATCAATGTCCAGACCCTGAGCGGTGGCGAGGTCGACGACGCTCATGCGGTCCAGGCCCAGATCCAGGAAGACGCGGTGGTCGCCGAACTGAAGGTTGGCGTCTATCAAACAGACTCGCCGCCCGAGTTCCTTGTGCAGCGCGATCGCGGCATTGATAGCGATCGTCGTTGTGCCCACGCCACCTTTCGCGCCGTAGAAGATCACCACTCGGGCGGGCTCACGCCTGCGGGGTGCCTGTGGCGCCGCGGGGATGACATGGGCCGTTCGGCTTGGCGTCGGTGGGTTGAACTGCTCGTCCGGCTTGTAGCGAGCCAGCAGGCTGCGCATTCGAGCCATCAGCTCGGCCGGGTGGAACGGCTTCACCAGATAGTCGTCGGCCCCAGATCGGAGAGCCTTGCCGCGCGCCTCAGCCTCGTTCTCGGGCAGCAGGAGGATCGCCGGCGTGTGAGTGGACGGCCCGTCCTCCATGCGCAGGCGATTGACGACGGTGAAGCCATCGATGCCCGGCAGGTTCGCCGCGACGAGAACCATCGCCGGCCTGTCCGACCGAACGATGCGCAGGGCCTCCCCGCCCTCGCCCGAGGCCAGAACCTCGTAGCCGGCCTGCGCCAGGGCGTGGCCCAACGCCCGCTGCACGGTCGGGTCGGCGTCGACGACGAGGATCCTGATAGCCATTGCTACACCCTGATACGCGTGGCATCCACCGCTCAAGGAGCACAGCCGGAGCGCGGCTGCCCACCATTGGCACTATCGGTCGGGACGGACCGAGAGATTATAGGCGGCGCGCGTCAAGTCAGGGCGCCGGGGCAGGGTCCGCTCGTCAATCCCCGCCCCGGCCGTTCTGGTTCGACTACGGCTTGTCGTCGGAGCTTTTTGCCATTCCGGTCTTCACCATGGCCCCAATGGGCCCGATCAGTTGAGTGAACTCGAGCGGGATGACGAACTTGGTCGCCGGCCCTGCACCGAGCGCCTTGAGAGCGTCGAGGTACTGCAGTGCCATCGTCTTCTGATCGATGCCCTTGGCCGCTTCGAAGATCGTCTGCAGCGCGTTGCTGAAGCCTTGCGCCCGCAGGATGGCGGCCTGCCGGTCACCTTCGGCCCGTAGAATCGCCGACTGCTTGTCGCCCTCGGCCACGTTGATGGTGGCCTGGCGCGTGCCCTCGGACTCGGTGATCACTGCGCGGCGAGTTCGCTCAGCCGACAGCTGCCGGTTCATCGCCTCCTGCACCGCCGGCGGCGGCAGGATCTCGCGGATCTCGACTGTGGTGACCTTGCCGCCCCACCGCTCGGTGACCTCATCGAGCTTGTTGCGAAGGGTCTCGTTGATCCGCTCGCGCTGCGACAGAACGTCGTCGAGCGGGATGTCTCCGATCACGGACCGCAGAGAGGTGGCGGCCACGCCCTGCAGAGCGCCGGAGAAGTTGGCCACGTTGACGATGCTCATCAACGGGTCGACGATCTTCCAGTAGATGAGGAAGTCCACGCTGAGCGGGGCGTTGTCTTTGGTGATGGCCGTCTGGCGCGGAACCTCGATGAACTGCTCGCGGATGTCGACCTTGAGCCCCACATCGACGAAGGGGATCAGGAACCGGATGCCCGGGTCGCGCACCAGGCCGGGGTTGATGGTGCCCCAGCGTTTGACGACCATCCGCTCCCATTGGGAAACGATCCGGATCGAAGACGCAAAGACGAACAAGAGAAAGACCAGCACCCCGATCCCGACGACCAGGAGCACCGTCATCGAATCCATCGCTCTTTCCTCCAAGATCTCAGAGTTCTAGTCGAGCTTCTCGACGATGAGGGTCAGGCCTTCCTGACCGACGACTTTGACGTTCGACCCGCGCGCGGCCGCGCTGCCGTCCTTCGTTCGGGCGGACCACGACTCGCGGCCGACGTAGACAGTGCCAGCAGGCGAGAGATCCTTCTCGACTCGCGCGGCCTTTCCGACGACGCCGTCTATGCCTACGAGTCCTGCCCCGACCGGTATCGGTTGCCGCCTCAGGCGCATCAGCATGCCGACCAGGAGCAGCCCGTATGCCGCCGCCGCCGCAGCCATGGTGATGATGATCGGCCAGGCCACGACCGCGCTCGGGAGGTATGGACCCGGCGACCCGTAGAAGGCCACGGCACCCACGATGAAGATCACCACGCCGCCGATGGCGAACAGGCCATGACTGGGCAGATTTGGCTCGAGCACGAGCATCCCTATGCCGAGAATGACCAGTACCACGCCCAAAACGTTGAGTGGCAGGCTGCCCGATCCATAGAAGGCGAGGGCCAGGCACAGCGCGCCCGTGATGCCCATCACCAGGGTCGGGTGGAACAGTTCGATGACCACCAGCAGGACGCCGAGGACCAACAGGATGAAGGCTATGTTGGGATCGTCCAGGGTGTGCAGGAACGACTGGATCACGTCCTCGTTGACGGTAACGGTCGCAGCGCCCTTGGTATGGACGACGACCTGCCCGGCCGAGGTGGTGACCGTCTGGCCGTCGGCCTGAGCCAGGACGTCGGCGAGGCTGTCCGCCATTCCGTTGATGCCCTTGGCGGCGAGGGCCTCCTGGGCTGAGTAGGACTGCGCGGACTCGACTGTGGCCACTGCCCAGGCAACGGCGTCAGGATGGCGCTCCTGGGCGATGGCTCGCATCGTGGTGGAGGCGATGCTCATAGTCTTGGCGGCCTCGGTCTGGCCGTAGGCCGTCGAGATGTCCGCACCGTTTGCGGCCACGGGTGAGGCCGCCCCGATGCTCGTGCTGCTGGCCATGTAGGCCAGGTTGGCCGAGAGCGTGATGAAGGTGCCGGCGCTGGCTGCCATCGCCCCGGACGGCCCCACCCAAACAATTGTCGGGATCTTCGAGTGGAGCGACGTATCGATCCGGGACATCGCGTCCAGGCTTCCGCCGGGTGTGTTCAGCTCGATGATGACCGCGGCCGCCCCATCGGACTCGGCGCGACGAACCGCGCCCGCAATGTAGTCGGCCATGACGTCGTCGACGACACCATTGGTCGTCACGATCACCACCTCGGGCCCGCTCGGCGCGGCGACGACACCAATGGGGTGCGGCGTCGGAACCGGCGGGACGATGTCGGCGGCGCTACCGCTCCCATTGGAGCCTCCCACCACGAGCAGGAATGACCCGGCCACGGCCAGGGTCGCGCCCACCCGAGCCAGCGAGAAAGCCGTTCGCCGGAAGCCGGAGAAACCGCCCGGAAGGTTCGAGAGGAAGTCGAACGGTTTCCTGCGCGGCGTGCCGAGCTGGACCGTCCAGGGAAGCTCGGCGACCTCGTCCGGCAAAGCCGGCTCCCGCGTCCCACGGGCGAACTGCGTCAGCCGCCGATCCATCTCGAGGTCCAGCCCGTCGTTGAGTTCGGAGTCGTTCATCGGGTGCCCCCTTCCGCCGGCTCGATACGGCGGCGCAGGACTTGTAGAGCGGCGTGGTGTCTCGACTTGACCGTGCCGACGGGTATGTTCAGTCGGTCGGCGATCTCGGCGAGTGACAACTCCCCCCAGTACCGTAGGACGACGACCATCCGCAGCTCCCGGCTAAGGGACGAGAGAGCGCGGCCGATGGCATCACGTGCCAGCGAGGCGCGGAACGGATCCCCACTTTCGAGATCCACCTCGTCCACATCGAGCGTCCGTCGCTTGCTCCGCTGGCGGAGCCGCGTGCGACAGACGTTGACCAGAATCTGACTGAACCAGGAGTGGAATCGATCCCGTTCGCGGAGGTTCCCCCAGCCTCGCCACGCCCGAACGGAGGCCTCTTGCACGGCGTCCTGGGCCTCGGCCTGGTCGGCCATCAAGTACCCCGCCAGCCTGTAGGCCATCGGGAGCTCCGGCTCCAGCGCCGACACGAAGACCGCGTCGAAGGCTCGGTCGCGAACAATGGATGGCCGCACGGAGGTTCGCACGACGTCGGAGGTCAAATAGGCTTCCTTAGCGAACATGCCACGCTCTCTTGACGGCCCGGATGGGTCGCTCAAAGGTGTGACTCTCGCATCCCCCGATCGGTTCATTCGGAGATTTCGCGTTCCGCGCCGCGCCCCGACGGCCGTCCGCCGGGATCGGCTCCCGCGATCGCGTCGAGCGCCAGCTGGCTCCATGTCTCCATCCGGTCGTAAACGCCTCGAACGGCGCTCAGGTCCTCGAATGAGCCACTCAGCTTGTGCGTCTCTCTGACTCCAACCGACCGGCCCGCGGCCTCGGCCAGGTAGACGATCCCGAGGTGGTGCAGGCCGACATCGACGGTATCGTCATTCAGCAGGCCGACGAACTTGAACTCGGGCAGGAAGTTCGCATCCAGCTCCTCGCGCCACTCGCGGGCCAGGCCGCCCAGTATTCCGCCGTCGCCGGGATTGAGGTGACCGCCGACTCCGATGGTGTAGTGGTCGTGGAGTCGGGCGTCGCCGCCCGCGCGAGTTCGTTTCATCAGGAAGAATCGATCGCCGTCGCGCAGGACCAGATACGGAATGATCTGTTTGATGGAGCGGTCGGTCTCGGCTCCGGGCCTGGGGACGTACCGACCCGCACTCTCCGCTCTCTCGAGGATTGCCCCCACGCCGTCCCGCTTCACACCCAACCAAGGATCGACGTCACCGAAGAGGGCGTCGCGAGCGACGGCGTAGACCAGTTCCGGATCCCCCTCGCTCATTGTCGATCGGGTTCCACGAGGCGCCGCCGAGCCGACGTGAAGCGCGCCAGCAACTGATCCGCGTCCGGGCCGCCTTCGCGCTCGAGCTCTTTGATCCAGCCGTCGATGACCTTTCTGACATCCCGCAGCCGGCCCGCAATCGCGGCCGAGTTGGTGGCGGCGATGCCGGCACCCATTCCGGGTTCGCCCTTCGCCAGGCGCGTCATGCCCGCCCAACCTGTGGCGGCCAGAACTTCGGCGGCCCGCCAATCCTCATGCTCAGGTTCGCCGAGACTGCCGGCCACGGCCTCGACCATCGCCGTCGAGATCACCAGGGGCATATGGCTGATGGCCGCGACCGCGCTGTCGTGGGCGGCAGCGTGCATCGGTATCTGGATGGCTCCGCAGGCCTCGATAAGCTCTCCGATCCGCTCGCCGTCGCACAGCCGCGCGAACCGCCCGATCACCGTGACCCACGGTCGCTGGACGAACAGGTCCGGCAAGGCGGCGCCGTAGCCGCTGAGTTCGCGGCCGGCCATGGGATGCCCGCCGATGAAGGGCAGCTTCGCTGCGTCCGCCCGGGCGACGATGCGAGCCTTGGCGCTGGCAACGTCCGTGAACGTGCAATCCTCCGACGCCGCGCCTCGCAGTGGGCCACCGAGCTGGTCGATGAGATCCAGGCATGTCAACGGCGGGGCTGCGAGGATGACGATGTCGGCGTCGCGAACGGCCTGCTCGAGAGAGCCGGCGGCAACGTCGACCGCACCGTCGGCATTGGCCTTCTGAACGGGCGCCGGATTCCGGCTCCAGGCCGTCACGTGCCACTGCCCCGGCTCGGTTCTCTCGTGCAGGGCTCGGGCGATGGAACCGCCGATAAGACCGAAGCCGACGATGGAGACTCTCACCACGTCATTATGGCCGGGTGGCCTCGCGCCGGTGGCCGTCGGTGCCGCCCGGTCCCACTCGCCCTCCGCCGGAAGGTCCGGCCCATTCGGGCACCCGGGTTGGACAGGGCTCATGCTATATACCAAGCACACGAATGGATTAGTGTCCTTTCGATGAAGGCTCGGCTAGAATGCGTTACGGCGTTTGGCCCATGGTTTCTACTCAATGCGCAGGACGCGAAGCCGTCAGGGGGCGACTGACAAGATGACCGAATCGTACGGCGAAACGCGGCCCATACGTGTCCTCCTCGTCGATGACCACCAGTTGCTGACAGGCGCCCTGTCACAGATGCTCAGCCGCGAGTCCGACATCATCGTCGCGGGCGTTGCCGGAAGCGTCGCCGAGGCCAAGGCGATGGCCCGCGACAGGCTGGATGTGGTCCTCATGGACTACCGCCTGCCCGACGGCACCGGCGCCGAAGCCACTCGAGCCATCAAAGCCCGCTGGCCCGCGGCTCGGGTCGTGATGCTGACGGCGCTGACCGACGATGAGACCGTGCTCGAGTCGATTCAGGCTGGGGCCGATGGCTATCTGACCAAGGACCGGGCCATCGACGAGGTCGTCAACGCGGTCCGTGCCGCCTACGCCGGAGAGACTCTCCTGCCCCGTTCCGTGATCGTCGGCATCGCCCAGCGCGTGGCCGCGGCCCGCGAGCGCGGCACCGAGCGCCGACAGATCGAGCCTTTGACGCCGCGCGAACTCGAAGTGCTCAAGGCTCTGACGGAGGGTCTTGCCACGCCCGAAATCTGCGAGCGTCTCTACATCGCGCCGAACACTCTTCGGACGCACGTCCAGAACATCATGGGCAAGCTGCGGGTCCACTCCAAGCTCGAAGCGGTGGCCTTCGCGCTGCGCCATCGACTGGTCGAGCCGCCCAAATCGGACGACAACCTTTTCTAGCGACCGGCGTCCGACCCCGAAGGAACCATCGACCCCCCGGCCGGGCACCGTTTCGGCCGTCCCCGCGTCTGTCAGGCGGTCCTGCGACGCTGCGCGGTCCGGCGGTCCTGTAAGCGTCTCTCTTCACCGGTCGGTGAGGCGCCAACCTTGATCTCTCGCCGGGGGAATTGCCGCCGATCGACGACGCGTCTATCGTCCTGAAGCGACGCCCCACATCTCGGACAACGCCGCTCTTCCGCGAAGAGGCTGGCCAGTGGCGCGGTGGCCCATATCGTTCGTCCGCATTTATGGCAAGCGAGGCGTGGCATGACTCGATGCTACGCCATCCGCGGCCACATACAATCCGCCGCCCGGGCGCATTTCCGGGGACTCTGAACGTGGCAACGGGAATACGTCGGATTGACGATGACCGCATTGGCAACCTGCACGATCATCTATCGCGTTCGCCGGCAACGGCGATACGACGGCCGCTCGGGCAAGTGGCCGTATCGGCGGGTCGCTTCGCTCCCCCCGGGGCGACCCGCTCCGAACTCAGCCCGCTTCGCCGATCGCAAATCCTCCTCAAAGCGATCGGCTGTCTCCCGACAGACGATGGCTCGCGATCGGCTGTCTCCCGACAGACGATGGCTCGCGATCGGCTGTCTCCCGACACTTCCCTGCCTGAGAATCTGAAGAGCCGCGCCAGCGGCGCGGCTCTTCGTTGCGGAACGGGTGCGGGTTACGCCTCCACGGCCTCGAGGGCGTGCCTGACTTCCTCGGCCGGATACTCGTAGTCTTCCAGCTGCCCCGAGAGGTAGCGCTGGTACGACGTCATGTCGAAGTAGCCGTGGCCGGACAGGTTGAAGAGGATGACCTTCTTCTCGCCCGTCTTCTTGGCCTCGAGCGCCTCGTCGATCGCAGCGCGTATTGCGTGCGTCGACTCAGGCGCCGGGATCAGGCCCTCTGTTCGAGCGAACTGGATGCCCGCCTCGAAGCAAGGGCGCTGATGAACGCTGCGGGCCTCGATGAAGCCCTCGTGCTTGAGCAGGCTGACCTGCGGCGACATGCCGTGGTAGCGGAGCCCGCCGGCGTGGATCGGCTCCGGGATGAAGTCATGGCCCAGGGTGTACATCTTGACCACGGGCGCCAACTTGGCGGTGTCGCCGTAGTCGTAGGCGTAGCGCCCACGGGTCATGCTCGGCGCGGCTTCAGGCTCGACCGCGATGACCCGGTACTTGCGCCCACCACGGAATGTCTGACCCAACCACGGGAAGGTGAGGCCCGCGAAGTTGGAGCCGCCGCCGGCGCAGGCGATGATGACGTCGGGCTCCTCGCCGGCCATCTCCATCTGCTTGATCGACTCGAGGCCGATGATCGTCTGGTGGAGCATGACGTGGTTGAGGACCGAGCCCAGCGAGTAGTGGGTATCTTCGCGCATGACCGCGTCCTCAACGGCCTCGCTGATGGCGATGCCGAGGGAGCCGGTGCTGTCCGGATGCTCGGCCAGAATGGCTCGACCGGCCGCCGTCTCCTCGCTCGGGCTGGCCACGACGCTGGCCCCGTAGGTCTCCATCATCAGGCGCCGGTACGGCTTCTGGTCGTAGCTGGCCCTGACCATGTAGACCTTGACCTCGACGCCGAACATGGCGCCGGCATAAGCGAGAGCGCTGCCCCACTGGCCGGCGCCGGTCTCGGTCGCGATGCGCTTGATGCCCTCTTCCTTGTTGTAGAAGGCCTGCGGGATCGCGGTGTTCGGCTTGTGGCTGCCGGCCGGGCTGACGCTCTCATTCTTGTAGTAGATGTGGGCCGGCGTGTCGAGTGCCTTCTCCAGCCGAAGGGCGCGGACAAGCGGGCTGGGGCGGTACTGCTTGTAGAGGTTTCGGACCGGATCCGGGATCTCGATCTCGCGCTCGGTCGAGACCTCCTGCATGATCAGCGCCATCGGGAAGAGCGGAGCCAGGTCCGCCGGACCGAGCGGCTGATGGGTGCCCGGATGAAGGGGCGGGAACTGCGCGACCGGCAGGTCGGCCGAAATGTTGTACCAGGCGCGCGGAATCTGATCCTCGCCCAGCATGTAACGGGTGCGCTCGACCATCCAACTCCTCCTCGCCGGCGATGCCGGCGACACTGGCTGCTAGGTGCCCGAGGTCGCCCCAACAACGACTGTGGCCGTGCAAAGCCTAGCGGCTATCGAGGGACCGGCGCAAGGTGCCGGCGCACGCCCGACGCCGGCTCGTGGGTATCGGCCGTCACGCTCGGCAAGGCCACCTCATGCCCCCTCGGTGAGTCGGGCCTCGGCAAGCGATTCGTAATGCGTCGGACCGTGGCCGAGGATGCTCTTGTAAAGGATGATCCGGTCTGCCCCCCACTCCAGCCGCCGGTCACCTGCCACTTCGGCGAGTCGACGGGCCCGTTCATCCGCGCCCGGCACTCCGTCCGTGCGCGCCAGAGTCAGGTGCGGAGTCAGCGGCCGGGTCTCGGGCGGCCAGCCGAGCGGCGCCATTAAGTCCCCGAGGCGACGCGCGAGAGCACTCAGCTCGTCCGCGCCTTCGACGATGCCCAGCCACAGGACGCGTGGACGAATCGCGTTCGGGAAGGCGCCGCCCCCCGACAGGACGACCCGGAACGGCGCGGTGCCCTGGGCTGCGGCGACAATCGCGGCGGCCACATCCCCCTGGTGGGCATCGGGCGTCGCCCCGAGAAAGCGCAACGTTAGATGCAGCCCGTCGACGCGAACCCAGCGCGGCTGTCCAAACGCCCGCCGGTCGATCGGGGCACCGGCTACCTCCTCCATCAGCGCGCCGACGGCGAGTCGAACGTCTTCCGCCACCGGCACGGCCACGAAGAGCCGGCTCGTGCCCGGAGGATCGTCAGGCGGCCGCACGAAGGGACGTCTTCCGCCCTGGGCTCGCGGCACTCGCGACCCGCCGCCCGCGTTGCGGTCCCAGCTCATCGGACTTCCCCGGTCACTCGTTGTAGAGACGCTCCTCGATGAGCTTCTCCTGGACGGTCCGTCCGTTGGGATCGAAGCACGAGTACTCGAAGTGCTTCTCGAACTCGAGGTCTACGTTGTCCTGGCCGCCGCGGTTCTTCTCCACCGTGACGATCACCCAATCGCGGAAGCGCTGGGCCTGATACGGATTGAACTCGATGTTGACCTTGGCAACGATATGGTACTTCTCGTTGATGATCAGGATGATGTCGGCCTCGTAGTTGATGGCCGACGATCCGCGCAGGTGGTGGTTGCGCAGGCGCTGCGCCTTCAGGCCCTCCTTGTCGGCAGCCACGATCGAGATCATCGCCACCTGCTCCGTCAGGGCGATGTCCTTGAGCCCGTTGATGATGAACGTGACCTTCTCGGCCTCGGTGCTCGGCTCCGGGAACATCGGCACCTTCTGCATGTAGTCGACGACCACGAGCAGTCGCCTGTCGCCCGAGAGCACTCGATGCTGCTGGACGAGCTTGCGAAGGTTGTCGATCGTGCTGGCAGTCTGGGAGCCGCGCAGGAGGAACAGGTTCTGGCCGTAGCGCGCAATTCGATCGAGGCTCGGCCGCAGCTTCTGATTGGCCGTGAGGCCCGCCCCGCCGGTCCCCTCGCCCATCCACGAGGACAGGATCTCCTTGCGGACATCCTGGACCTTGATCGCGCCCGTCTTCTGCGGCAGGTGCGCCAGAGCAGACTCCAGCGCCACGAGCCGGTTGAGCAGGTACTGCTCTTCGTGCTCGAAGCAGATGTACAGGACGTTGGCCTGGCCGCTGGAGGCAACGTTGCGGGCCATCTGCAGGGCCATCGTGGTCTTGCCGGTGCCCTGCGCTCCGCCGATGAGCAGTAGCTCCCCCGGCCTCAAGCCGCCGCCGATGGTCTTGTCGAGCAGACCAAAACCGAGAGGGACCGGCTGGTACTCGCCGAACTTTCCGCTGGACACGTTGTCGTTGAGGTCGACCAGGACATCCAGCGCCGAACGAGGAACCATGCTGCCGTTGTCGGTGTCGAGTCGCCACGTGAGTTGAGGCGGTCCCGCCTCGGCGTCTGACGGTCTATCGGTTGTGGTCACAGGTGCCTCCAGGCAGATCTCGTCGGAGAGCAGCGTTCCGGCATCCTAACAGTGACTTGCCACTCAAACACTCATCCAGACGGGACGGGTCCACTCCCCCATTCGGCGTAGTACTTCTGGCGGCGATCCACCAACGTCCGTCGTGGTCCACGGGGGTCAGATGGTCTCCTGGCTGGCTATCTCATCCCAGTAACGGGCGATTGCCCGTATTCCAGTCTCGTAGTTTGCCATCGACATCCACTCATTTGGCGCGTGAAATCGTCCGTCCGGCGGAGCGAAGCCCAGCAGCACCGTTGAGATCCCCAGAATCGACTCGAAGCTGGCGCAGACCGGAACCGAGCCACCTTCGCGCATGAACAGCGGCTCGGTACCGAAGGTTGCCTGCAGAGCCCGGACGGCCGCCTGGGTTGTCGGGCCGTCTATCGGGGTCAGGCTCGGCTTGCCGTCGCCCAGTCTCTGGATCGAATACCGGATCGACTTCGGCGCGACACGGGCGATATGACCGGCGACCAGCTCGAAGATCCTGTCCGGATCCTGGTTCGCGACCAGGCGGCAACTGATCTTCGCATGAGCGTGGGCTGGGATGATCGTCTTGGGGCCCTCACCTTCGAACCCTCCCCAGATGCCGCACACGTCGAGTGTCGGCCTGGCGCCGATGCGCTCCAGCGTCGTGAAGCCGGGCTCGCCGTGCAACTCCGGGACCCCCAGCGACTCCCGGTATTGCTCTTCGTCGAACGGCAGCCGGGCCAGAGCAGCGCGATCCCCCGGCGTCAGCTCCACGACATCGTCGTAGAAGCCGGGGACCAGGATCCGCCCGTCGGGGCCCTTCAGAGCGGCGACGATGCCACACAGGGCGTTGATCGGATTGTCGACCGCGCCGCCGTAGCCGCCCGAATGGAGATCGATCGAGCTGCCTATGACGTCGAGCTGGAAGTAGACCAGGCCTCGCAGCCCGACTACGATGCCCGGCCGGTTGCCATCGAAGAAGGGCGTGTCCGAAATGACCGCGAAGTCGGAGCGCAAACGGTCTCTGTTCGACTCGAGCCAACCGTCGAGGTGGACCGAGCTCGACTCCTCCTCGCCCTCGAAGATCACTCGCAGATTGAGCGGCAGAGCGCCGCGGGTCTTGAGCAAGCCCTCGATGGCACGGACATGCATGTGCAGCTGGGACTTGTCGTCTGAGGAGCCGCGGGCCAGCATCTTCCCGTCCTTGACGACCGGCACGAACGGCGGCGATTCCCACAGGTCGAGCGGATCCACCGGCTGGACGTCGTAGTGGCAGTAGACCAGGACCGTCGGCTTGCCCGCCGCGTGCAGCCAGTCGGCGTAGACGACGGGATGGCCGCCCGTCTCGGAGACGTCGACGTGCTCCATGCCCGCGGTCCGCAGGTCGGCTGCCACGAACTCCGCCGCTGCACGGCAGTCGGGGGCGTGGGCGGGGATGCCGGAGATGCTGGCAATGCGGAGCAGGGCCTTGAACGATTCGAGGCGCGTGTCGTGCGTCTCCTCGAGGAACCGCTCCAGGGCCGAGTCGGAGGCTGGTATGGCGGCGGCGTCCGGCATTCGTTCTCCAGCTTGGTGTACGCGATCGATCCCGCCGATTGTATCGGGCAACTGCCGCCATGGAGCCAAAGGCGCCTTGCACCGGCATAGCAGAACCGGGCGGCTGTGCGCCGCCCGGTTCAGTGATCGCTTCTCTTCAGTCCGCCTAGGACGGGCTTGGCGTGGGGCTGGGCTGACCGCTCGCAGGCGGCACCGGGGCCGCGGCGCCCGGCATGAATGTGCCGGTTTCCGAGGCCATCAGGATCCCGTGCAGGTTCTCCTTGGGCGGCAAATCGTCGAAGAGCTTCTCGAACTCCTCGGCCTCCACTGTCTCCTCGGCGATGAGCTTGTCGGCCAGGGCCAGCAGCTTTGCCTTGTACTCGGTCAGGACCTGGGTCGCGCGAACGTAGCCGTGCTCGATCAGGACGCGTACTTCATCGTCGATCATCTTGGCCACGTCGTCCGAGTAGTTGCGCTGCTCGCCGATCTCCCGGCCCAGGAAGATCATCTCGTCGCGCTTGCCGAAGGCGAGCGGACCCATCTTGTCGCTCATGCCCCACTCGGTGACCATGCGACGGGCCAGATCCGTGGCCTTCTCGATGTCATTGCTGGCACCAGTCGTCGTGTCACCGAAGATCAACCGTTCCGCGGCGTTGCCGCCGAGCAGGCCAGCGATCTTGTCCTCGAATTCGGTCTTGGACTGGAGGTAGCGATCTTCCATCGGCAGGGCCATGGTGTAGCCCAGGGCCATGCCGCGGCTGATGATCGTGACCTTGCTGACCGGGTCGCACTTGGGCAGGACTCGCTGCACGACGGCGTGTCCACCTTCGTGAATGGCGATGATCCGCTTCTCGGCGTCCGAGATGAGGCGGCTCTTGCGCTCGGGGCCGGCCACGATGCGCTCGAGCGCCTCGTTGAACTCGGCCATGCCGATGACCTTGCGGTTGCGGCGCGCGGCCAGGATGGCTGCCTCGTTCACGAGATTGGCCAGATCCGCGCCGGACATGCCGGCGGACTTGCGAGCCAGGTTCTCGGGATCGATCGACTTGTCCAGTGGCTTGCCCTTGGTGTGGACCTTGAGGATTGCCACTCGGCCCCGCAGGTCCGGCCGGTCCAGGATGACCTGGCGGTCGAAGCGACCGGGCCGCAGGAGCGCCGGGTCCAGGACGTCGGGCCGGTTGGTGGCGGCGACGACGATTACGTTGGTGTTCGTGTCGAAGCCGTCCATCTCGACCAGGATCTGGTTGAGGGTCTGCTCGCGCTCGTCGTGGGAGCCGCCGAGGCCGGCGCCGCGCTGGCGGCCGACCGCGTCGATCTCGTCGACGAAGACGATGCAGGGCGAATTGCGCTTGGCCTGGTCGAAGAGGTCGCGAACGCGGCTGGCGCCGACGCCGACGAACATCTCCACGAACTCGGAGCCGGAGATCGAGAAGAACGGCACTCCGGCCTCGCCGGCCACCGCGCGAGCGAGCAGCGTCTTGCCGGTGCCCGGAGGTCCCACGAGGAGGACGCCGCGCGGGATGCGGGCGCCGAGTGAGTTGAACTTCTCCGGGTACTTCAGGAACTCCACGACTTCCTGGAGGTCCGTCTTGGCCTCATCGACGCCTGCCACGTCGGCGAAGGTGACGACGGTCTTGTTGCCGAGGAACATGCGGGCCCGGCTCTTGCCGAAGCTCAGGGCCTGGTTGTTCGTGCCCTGGGCCTGGCGCATGAAGAAGAAGATCAGCAAGACGACGAGACCGACCGGCAGCAGGGTGCTGAGCAGCAGGACGACCCAGCCGGTGTCGGCGGGCTTCGAGACCGAATAGTCGATCTTGCTCAGGTTGGGGACGTTCCAGGTCTGGAAGATGGAGTAGTCGCCGTTCGCGGGCGCGTCATCCTGGAGCGTATAGCTGGTCCCGTTGTTGTCGGTCACGGTCAAGGTCGAGTCCTGGCGGACGATCTTGGTCACGTTGCCGCTGGTCATGTCCTTCTCGAAGAACGAGTAGCTCTTCGAGTCGGGCTGGGATGGTTGGATCAGCGCGTATAGCAGCGCGGCTGTGGCGGCAACGAGAACGAGCATCACGATGCCGTTGCGCATGAAGCGACTGTTCAAGGTGTAGCGGAGCCTCCGGATCTTGGCGGTCGGTTCGAGGCCGATCGGCCGCCGAAGTATACGCCCGAGCACGTTATCGGCCGGCTCGGAGCCTCTCCGAACCGACAACCGCGACTCTCGGGCCGTTGGTCACGCGACGGCCTCTATGGGGAGACCGACCGGCAACGGCTTTCGTTCGCTCCAAGTGACGGCGCCTTCATTCGTCCCATTGGGCGGTCCTGCCGAAGCGGATGGGGCGAACGACTGCCGGCGACGCCGGGGCCGCTGAGGTGGACAGCCCAACGGGTCGTGTGGCACACTCCGTCCTCGTGGCTGGGTAGCTCAGTGGCAGAGCAAGCGGCTCATAATCGCTAGGTCGTTGGTTCAAATCCAACCCCAGCTACCACCTCGACTCCCCCGAATCCTTGCCGCGGTCCGCCACGACCGCGGCCTGCCGGATTCTCAGCCGCGGTCGAGAAGCTCCAGCGCCGGCGCCAGGGTCTCGAGCGACTCTACGGTGATCGGATCGACGACCAGCTGGACTTCCGCGACGCCGGCGCGGGAGTAGGCCCGGAGCCCCTCGGCAAGCACCTCCGGCGGACCTTGCAGCGGGTTCGAGGTCTTGTCCACGGTACCGTCACCACCGCGACGACCCGTGCCGCCCGGCATTCGCACGAGGACCACGACCGTGGCCGCCACGCTGGCCGGGTCGCGTCCGATCTTCGCGCAGGCGGCATCGACTCTGGCCCGCAGCGGCGCCACCCCCGCCGGACTGTTGCCGGTGTCGGTGTACCAGACGTTCCATGAATCCACATATGGGATGGCGATGTCGAGCATCCGCTCGCCCACCGAGCCGATCATGAGCGGCGGTCCATCCGTCCTGGAGCGCGGCACCAGCTGGCAGTCGCGGGCGCTGAAGTACTCGCCCTCGAAGTCGATTTCGCCTTCGGCCAGCAGAGTGCGGATGATCGTGAAGGCTTCGCCGAAGCGCGAGACGCGGTGGTCATAGGGCACGCCGTAGCTGCGAAACTCCGGTTCGTTCCAGCCAGCGCCGAGCCCCAGGATCAGCCGCCCGCCGGAAATCTCGTCGACGGTAGCCGCCTTCTTCGCCAGGACCGCCGGATTGTAGAAGCCGACCGGGGTCACGAGCGGTCCGAGGGTGACTCGCGAGGTGATCGCCGCCGCAGCGGCAAGCACCGACCAGGCGTCCCAGGGCCCTTCCGCCGTTCCGTCGGACTGGCGGTAGAGGAAGTGGTCGCCGGTCCATATCGAATCGAAACCGAGCTCCTCGATCCGCCGGATGATCGTTGCCAGTTCGGGCCATCGAATGGGCCGTTCGAGCTCTGGCAGCTGCACGCCGACCTTGAGGGGGCGGCGGCTCTGCGGTGCGTTCATGCGGCGATGCTAACGCGGAACCGCTAGGGCTGGGACCCGAAGAGAACCTGCAGCCACGAGTCGAGCGGGCTGGGGTTCCGAGTCGAGACATCGGGCTTGATGCCCACCGAACCGGGGGCGTTCGCCGGAAGGGCCGGTGCGTTCGGGTCGATCGTGAAAGGGATCTCCTGAGGAGATCCGAGCAGGTAGCCTCGGGCGACCTGCGAGACGTACGCCGGCTGCTTGATGAGCTTGATCTCCTGGTCGAGCGAGACCACGTCACGCTCCATAGCCGCGTTTCGGGCACGCATCTGATCGGCCTGGCTGGCTGCCGACGAAGCCTCCCCGACCTGTCGGGCGAAGACGCCTACCAACCACAGCGCGAAGAGCCCGGCGACGAGCAAAGCCAGGCGCCGCCGTGTGAATGAAATGGTCGGTCCCGGCAACGATGGCGACGGCGCGGAGAGGTCCTCCGCAGCAAGCTCGAGGTCGCGGCCGTACATACCAGGATCGTAGCTGCGCGCAGCTGACGTGTCAACACGAGTTCACGCTTGCGGACGCTGCTACACTGGCCAAAGCTTTCGTACGGGCGTTCTGTTTGAGGTAGAGGAATGAGGTACTACGAGCCGTCCGGCGTCCATACAGTCCTCGACCGGCTGCTGGCCGATCCATCCATGTCGCGCGGCGTCTCGCACCACGCCCACTTGCCGTCCCGCCCTGCGGATTTCGTGCCGATGCCGGAATGGCTCGACCCCGGTCTACGAGCCGGCCTCGAAAGCCGCGGCGTCACGGCGCTGTATCGCCATCAGGCCGACGCCATAGCCGCGGTGCGAGGCGGTGAGGACGTGGTCGTGGTCACGCCGACGGCGTCGGGCAAGTCGCTCTGCTATCTCGTGCCGACGCTCCAGGCGCTCGCCAACGACCCCACCGCCCGAGCGCTGTATCTGTTCCCGACCAAGGCCCTCGGTCAGGATCAGGTCTCGGAGCTTGGCGAGTTGAGCCGGGCCGCGGGCATGCACATCAACGCTTCCACCTACGACGGCGACACGCCCAACCCGATCCGATCCGCCATTCGGTCCGCGGGCCAGGTCGTGGTCACCAACCCGGACATGCTCCACTCGGCGATCCTGCCCCACCACACCAAGTGGTTCCAACTCTTCGAACAGCTCCAGATCATCGTCATCGACGAGCTGCACACCTACCGAGGTCTGTTCGGCAGCCACGTCGCCAATGTGCTGCGCCGGCTTCTTCGAATCTGCGCCCACTACGGCTCCCACCCGGTGATCGTGTGCTGCTCCGCCACCATCGGGAATCCCGGAGAGCTGGCGGCCTTGCTCACGGGCCGCGAGGCGAGGGTCGTCGACAGGAACGGCGCCCCGTCCGGTGAGCGCCACATCTTGATGGTTCAACCCCCGCTGCTGGATCCAACCACCGGAGCACGAGGCTCCGCGCAGGCGCTCGCGACGCGTTGGGCTTTGCCGTTCCTCCGAGCAGGCCGGCAGACGCTCGTCTTCGGTCGCTCTCGAGTTGGCGTCGAGCTGATGCTGTCGAACCTGCGCGAGGCGCTCTTCCTCGGTGATGGGCCTCGGACGAGGGTTCGTGGCTACCGCGGCGGCTACCTGCCGACCGAGCGGCGGGCCGTGGAACGCGGCCTGCGCGATGGTGAGTTGCTTGGCGTCGTGACTACCAACGCCCTGGAGCTCGGCGTGGACGTCGGCCAGCTCGATGTCGCCATCCTGGCCGGGTATCCGGGCTCGATCGCCGCCACCTGGCAGCAGATGGGTCGGGCCGGGAGGCGGAGGGACGTCAGCGTCGCCGTGCTCATCGCCGGCGGCGGACCGGTCGACCGCTACGTCGTCGAGCACCCAGAGTTCATCCTCGACTCGGCGCCGGAGGAGGCTCGGCTCGACCCGGACAACCTCCACGTCCTGCTCGGCCACCTCAAGGCGGCCTGCTTCGAGCTGCCCTTCGAGCCGGGCGAGCGTTTCGGGCCTGGCGCGGCAGAGCCGCTGCTAGCGTTCCTCGCCGAAGAGGGCCTGGTCCACCGCGCCGGCGACGATCGCTGGTACTGGTCGAGCGACAACTTCCCGGCCTCGTCGGTATCGCTGCGGGCGGCCGCCGAGGAGAACGTGGTCATCATCGACACCACGCCCGCCAGGCCGCGGGTCATCGGCGAGATCGACATATTCGCGGCCCAGACCCTGGTCCACGAAGACGCCATCTACATGCACGAATCGGCCCAGTTCCACGTCGACAAGCTCGACTGGGACGAACGCAAGGCGTACGTCAGGCGGGTCGACGTCGACCACTACACCTACGCCGATCGCGCGGTTACGCTCAAGCCGCTCGACACCTATGCCACCCTACCGGCGACCGGCGGCGATCGCGCCCACGGCGAGGTCATGGTCTCGAGTCTGGTCAGCATGTTCAAGAAGCTCAAGTTCGGGACGGACGAAAACCTGGGCTGGGGTCCCGTTCACCTGCCCGAACTCGAACTTCAGACGACGGCCTACTGGCTGATGCTCGGTTCGGCCGCCGGCGGCTGGACCCGAGCGGATCTGGACGTCGCCCTTCTGGGCGTTGGAAGAGCGGCACAGGCGGTCGCGGCGGTCCTGCTCATGGTGGACCCGCGCGATCTGGGCCTGGTCAGCCAGGTCCGCTCCCCACACAACGGTTCACCGACGGTTTACCTGTACGAAGCCGTGCCGGGCGGCGTCGGCATGTCCGAGCGACTCTTCGATCGCCACGACGAGCTGGTGGCGGGGGCCGCCGAGTTGATCTCCGGCTGCGGCTGCGAGAGCGGCTGCCCGGCCTGCACCGGCCCGCGGCTCGAACCCGAAGTAGACGCCAAGGCGCTGGCGCTGCGACTGCTGCGTTCGCTGGTCGCCGATTCGGCCGGCGCGGCTATGGGAGCGGCGGCGCCGGCGGCGCCAGGAGCGGCCGCGTGAGTGTCGACGGGGCCCGGCTGCAGCGCCGACTGGAGGGTCTTCGTCGCGATCGGTCGGCGGCCGGGCGGACCCAACGGGCCGGCGAAGTCGACCCTGAGATCAGGCGGGCGATCGCCGCGGTCGTCGCCGCCGGCGACGCGCACACCACTCCCCAACCGGTCTGGGCGGATGTCGGCTCGGTCGACGCCGCGTCGCTCGCCGAGCGCTTGGCCGCGGCCGTCGACGGGGACGCCGTCGAGACTCCCAACGGCTGGTACGTACGCCGCGAGCTGCGCCCGGTATACCTGCCGATCGACCGCGAACGACTGGCCGCACTCCCGGGAATGCCGGCCGCCGGCACTCCCCTCTTGTGCCTGGACACCGAGACCACCGGCCTGGGATCCGCGGCCGGCACGGTGGCGTTCCTGATCGGGATCGGCTGGTGGCAGGGCGATCGGATGCGCCTGGTGCAGCTGCTCCTGCCGGACCACTCAGAAGAGCGTGCGCTGCTAGACGCCCTCGCCGCAGAGACACCTGCGGGTGCCTGCCTGGTCACATACAACGGCCGCTCCTTCGACTGGCCGCTCCTCGAGACCCGCTTCCGCATGGGCCGCCGCGTTCCTCCCGCCCTCGACGGCCATCTGGATCTTCTGCTGCTGGTGCGGCGGCTCTTCCGGCATCGTCTGCCCGATGCCCGCCTCCAGACGGTGGAGCGGCACCTTCTCCGCCGCCACCGCGCGCCGGACATTCCGTCCTGGGAGATCCCCGCCGTCTACCACTCGTTCCTGCGCGGTGGTGCCGCGGGACCGATCCGCGTGGTGGCTCGCCACAACGCAGAGGACGTGGTCACGCTCGGGCGAATCCTGGCCCACCTGGAACGCGGCTACGGCGAAGGCGAGGTGCGGCGCTGGGCTCCCCCCGGCGATCTAGTCCGCTTGGCCCGCCTCTTCCGCCACGACGGCCGGATTGACGAGGCGGTGGCCTGCCTCCAGATCGCAGGCGTTGCGATCGACGGCGGCGATCCGGAGGTCGCGCTGGCGACCGTTGAGCTCGCCCGGCTGCTGCGCCGCTGCGGCCGTATCGCCGAAGCGGGCGTGGCCTGGAGCCGGCTCGTGACCGCGCCGGGGCCCCTGGCAGGTCTGGGTTGGATCGAGGTGGCCAAGGAGCGCGAGCACCGAGAACGCGACCTCGCCGGGGCTTGGGCCGCCACGGATCAAGCCCTGCTGGCGCTCTACCGGGGCCGCGGCCACGGCAACGCGATGCAGCGGCGGGCCCTGGAGGCGGATCTCGTCAAGCGCCGTGCCCGCCTGGCCCGACGGCTCGAGCGAGCGCCTTTCCCGGCGGGCCCCTCCTAGCTCGAAGCCACCGACCGGATCCTCGCCGCAACTTGAGCCTTCGTCGGAGCCCCGGCCAGACCGACGCCCTCGACCGCGCACGAGCCGGCCGCCGCTGCGAACCGAAGCGTTCGCGGCGTGGCCAGCTCACCGGTGAGAAGCCACGCGACCATGAGAGCGGCCATGAACACATCCCCGGCGCCGGTGGGATCGACCGCGCGCAGAGCCGGCGCAGCGTGATAGCGGACGAGCTCACCGCCTCGAGCGACCACTCCCCCGCCCTCCCCGGCCGTGAGCGCGATCGCCGCCTTCGGCGCCAGCGCCCGCAGCGCCTCGAGACCGGTTTGCGGTGGCAGATCGTCGACGCTGGCGACGACAATGCCGGCGGCCTCGAGCAGCGCCGACGGTCCGGGTGCCACTCGCTCCACCCAGCCGTCGTCGGCGAACTCGCGCAGCAGCCCCTGCCAGCCCAGGCCCACCGCCGCCCCCGGCGGAAGAACGCCGGCCCAATCCTCGCCGACCTCCCCGGCTACCGGTACCAGGAGCCAGCCCGCGGCGATCCGCCACGCAGCCGGGAGTGCCTCCACTCGGACCCGATCGCTCCTGGAGAGCCAGCGCTGGCGACGATGACCGTCTTGCTCGATGTTTTCGAAGACGGGCGCGTGGTCCAGTCGCTCGAGGCGCAGCCGGACGCCGGCCGACTCGAGGAGCTCGAAGTCGGCGCCGGCCCGGTCGAATGCCTCCCCATCTACGCCCAGGAGGCACCCCACCCGCAGTCCCAACCGCGCGGCGGCCAGGGAGCAGTAGGTCGCCGATCCGCCAAGTCGCCAGCCTCTGACGTCGGCCGAGGCGAGGTCTCGGGACGAGGCCCCGACGACCACCAGGTCGAGCTGATCGACCGTATCGAGAGATGGCGGGCGGTATACTCGGCGCGCTTCCAGACCCTGCCTCCTTGGAGTCAAGCCGTGTTCTTCTACGAACTTCGCGAGGGTGACGACGACATCTTCGCCGACGTGCTGCTTGTCCGTGAGGAGGAAATGGACGCCGAGGCCTTCTTCGAGCTGGTCCAGTCGATCCGGCGTCGCATCGGGGATTCGTTCGAGGGGGAAACGTTGATCGAGGCCATCGCGGAAGAGCTCGAGCAGGACTACCAGTTCATCCCCATCTCGGATGAACGCCTCACGGCCTCGGTGAACGTTTCCAAGCAGGAAGACGACAACTACCTGGCGAGCCTGGACTCCGACGATGACGACGACGGGCCCGACTACCGCGGGATCTTCCTGGAGTTCCCCGGGACCGACGGCCGGCCGAACTAGGGAGCGCCGCCGGCCGCCGCCCGGCCCCGGAGCGCTACTTGCTGAACAGGATCTCGATCACGTCCCCGTCCTTGACGGTGTACGTCTTGCCCTCGGAACGCAGCTTGCCGTGCTTGCGCGCTTCCGCGGTCGACTTGAGGGCCACCAGATCCAGGTAGGGCACGACCTCGGCGCGGATGAAGCCGTGCGCCAGATCCGTGTGGATGGCCCCCGCTGCGTCGACCGAGGAGGAACCATCGGTAATCGGCCAGGCTCGGACCTCGTCGGGTCCGGCCGTCAGGAACGAGATCAGGCCCAGTAGTCGGTAGCTGAGGCGGATGACTCGACCCAGGCTCGACTCCGCCAGACCCAGCTCGTCCATGAAGACGGCCGCCTCGTCGGGCTCCAGGTCGCCCAGCTCCATCTCGATCTTGGCCGAGAGCGCGTCCACGATCGCCCGCTTGTGCTCGTAGCGCGAGGTGATGCCGGCGACGATCTCGGCCTCGCGCGGCAAGTCTGCCTCGCCGACGTTCAGCAGCACGAGAACGGGCTTCTGGGTCAGGAACCGGAAGCCGCGGATCGACTTCTCTTCCTCCGGGTCGATGGTCTCGTCGCGCAACGGCTTGCCCGTGGCCAGAGGGCCGTGCAGCCGCTCGAGCAGCGCCAGCTCTCGATCGTTTGCGTCGCGCTCCGCGGCGGTCCCGTGGTGACCGCTCGCCTTCAGGCGGTCGATCCGTTTCTCCATCACCGATAGGTCGGCCAGCGTGAACTCGAGGTCCAAGCGCTCGAGATCGCGCCAGGCGTCGACCGAGCCGTCGGGGTGGGCAACCGCGGCATCCTCGAAAGCCCGGACGACGTGCAGCAGCGCGTCGGCTTCTCGGAGTCGCGCCAGTTGATCGGCCGGGAGTTCCTCGGTTCCGACCCGGCCTTCGGTCGAGGCCGGCGGGGCCGGCAGATCAAAGTACGTGACATCGGCGTGGACGATCTTCTTGGGCTTGAAGATCTCAGCGAGCACGTCCAGGCGCTCATCGGGAACCTTGACGGTCCCAACGTGCAAGTCCATGCCGCCGTATCCGCCGGTCTGGGCGTGGCCTCGGGTGAGAGTGTTGAAGACGGTCGTCTTCCCCGAGCCCGCAAGCCCGACGATGGCTATCTGCATGTGGTGGTCGTTTCCTCCGAGTGGTCGAGTGGCGTGCCCATGCTAACGGACGACCGGACTCAGTAGCCGGCGCCCAGATCGACGACGTAGGCCAGCGGCTCGCCCGCTCTGTAGCGGCGCAGGTTGTCGCAGAAGACATCGAGCGTCCTGTCCAGGACCGCTGCGCTGGACCAGCTGGTGTGAGGAGTGACGATGCAATTTGGAAGCCGGTAGAACGGCGAAGCTTCGGACAGCGGCTCCTCGCGGAAGGTGTCCAGAACGGCGCCGCCCAGCGGCCCCGAGCGGAGGGCTCGCAACATCGCCCCCTCGTCGACGAGTCCGCCCCGGGCGACGTTGACGAGCCACGAGCCGGGCTTGGCGGCGGCCAGCGATTCGTCGTTGATGAGGGCGTCGGTCGCGCCGGTGAGGGGCAGGGCCAGCACTACGAAGTCGGACACGGCCAGCAGCCTTGGCAGGGCATCGAGGCCACCCAGCACCTCAACCCCATCCACCGGCGCGGCGCCCGGACGACGACGGATCGCCACGACCCGCGGCCCGAACGGGCGGGCCAGCTCGGCGACCTCGCAGCCGATGCCGCCCAGGCCGACAAGCCCGATCGTCGTCTCGGCAAGCTCCCGAGCCTGGAGCGGCTGCCACGTCCGTTCGCGCTGAAGCTCGATGAGTTGCGGCAGCCGCCGGCAGATCGCCAGGATCATCGTCATCACGTACTCGGCGATCGGCTGGTCGAAGACCCCCCGGCCGTTGGTGACGGTCAGGCCGCGCAAGCGAACGCAGGGCGTCAGGACCGACTCCACGCCCACCGAAACTGAGTGGATCCAGCGCACCCGGGCGGCCCGGCCGACGAGCCGATCGAGCGGGTCGCCGCCCAGGGACCAGCCGCGCAGCAGGACCTCCGCGTCGTCGAGCGGCTCGTCCGCCACTCCCTCGGCGCTCACCGGTATCAGCCTGGTGCCGGGCGCCGCTTCGAGGATCTTCTCTCGCATCGAACCGTAGGCGTCGCGGCCGGTTAGAACCGGGCTGATGGCGATGGCCAGAGGTGACCCGCCAGGTCCGTGTCCCGGTCCCACGACTCCAAGGCTTTCAACGTTCATTTGCGCCCCCTGCGTTGCGACGGCTTGTGACGGCTGAATTCCCAGGCTCAGGGCAGAACCCTCGCCAGCCAACGTGACGGCATATCGATCTCTTCGGGCAAAGGTAGCGTCTCCGGGCTGAGCCAGAGAGTACGCAAGGCTTCGGCCCCCCGGGCTCGAGCTACAGCGGCTACGAACTCCTCGCCCTTTCGGTACTGCTCCATCTTGAGGTCCATCCCGGTCAGCCGCATCATCGCCCGCTCGAACCCGGTCCGCTGGTCGCGGCGCGCATGAAACCTCGCGCTGATCAGCCCCACATCGGGGACGAGGTCACGACCCACCTCATCCATGATGTAGTCGCCGAAACCCTCCAGGAGGCTCATGACGGCCTGGATCTCACGGAAATCCCGCAGACCCTCCGGCGTCATCAAGCCCTCCATCCAGCTTTCGCCCGAGCCCGCCTTGCGAAGGGCGCGACCAAGTCCACCGACGGCGTCCCGACTCATCCCCTCGACGCTGCCGGCTAGCGACGCCAGCTGGCGCTCGAGCCGGGCGGACAGGTACGGCCGCAGCCACGGATGCGCCTCGAATTCGAAGGCGTGAGTGGTCTCGTGCAGGGCGATGTAGGTTCGGAAGGGGTTGAGCGGCACACCGAGGATCGCGGCCGTGCGGCGAACGTTCTCGTCGACGAATAGCAGCCGGCCAGGACTAGCCTCGGCCGAGAGCAGAGCCAGATCGTACTGCCCGAGCACGCGCTGCCCCAGGAACCCCAGCAGATAGCCGAACTGGCGGGTCGTCACCATCCGGTTGGCGATGGCCATGGTCGCCTTCACCAGGCCCGACCCGGGCGGCAGGATCTGATCGACCAGGCCGATCTCCACCTTGCTCATTAGCGCGGCAAAGGAGGCGACATTGGCGTGGACCCAGCCGGCTCGATCGACGACGCCGGACCGTTCGATGACTCCCGGGAGCTCCGCCCCCAGGGCCCTGGTCAGGGCGGGCACGATCTCAGCCATGGCGGCGGCGTAGACCGGCGCCGCCCGCTCCAATTCGTCCGGTTGTAGCGTGCCCGGGGCATTCCTTACGCGGTCGCACGCCAATCGCTCGGCGACGGGCCAATCGATGAGACCCCGGCGGGCGGATCGTTCGGCCCGGCGACCGAGCACCGTGACGCCCGCGCCGACGACCGCACCAACCACGAACCCGGCCTGCAAGAAAGCCGCCCGGCTTCTGCCCGAACCAGACGGACGTCGCGCCGAGCCCTCTCGCCCGCCGCCCCCACCAGTCGCGGGGCCCCCACTCACGCGACGCCGGCTTCCAGGTCGACGGCGTCTACGTCCGGGAACTCCTCTCCAAACATGCGCTCGGCCACGATTCGGAACGCCATCACGTCGCCCGTCGTCAACTGACGATGGCTCGGTGCTACCGCCTCTTCATCGGGTGGCTCGTGGCCGCCCATCCCGGCGTCTGCGGCGGTGCCGCGCGTCGTACCGGGCGCCTCCATGGCATTCACCGACAGAAGCTCGGCCAGAGAAGAGGCCGTGGCGGTGGCCGAATCGACGATCGCGACGCTGTCTCCGACGGACTCGCGAAGGGGCCCGGCCAGCAAGGGATAGTGGGTGCACCCCAGTAGCAGCGTGTCGATCCTGGCCGAGGGCGGCAGCGGGAAGATGAAGTCGCCGTCTTCGTTGCGCTGGCCCAGGAGCGGAGCCACCGCCAGCCTGACCGCCTCCTCGACCTCGTGGCCGGTCAGACGGCCGGCCTCCACGAGCGGCACAAGGCTCGGCGTGGCGTGCTCATATACCTCGATGGCCGGGTTCTCGTCTTTGATGGCGTTGAAGTATGCCCGCGACCTGACCGTCGCCGGCGTCGCGATCACACCGACCCGCCTGTTCCGCGTGGCCAGCGCCGCGGCCGCCGCCCCCGGACGAACGACGCCGAGCACCGGCAGGTCGTAGCGGCGCCGGAAGTCGCCCAGGGCGACGGATGTGGAGGTGTTGCAGGCCACGACCAGTGCCTTGACGTCGCGCCGGACCAGGGCATCGAGCGCCTGCACGCTGAAGCGCCGAACTTCGTCGTCGGTCCTGATGCCATACGGCGCACGTACGTTGTCGCCCAGGTAGATGGTCGATTCGAACGGCAGCCGGCGCAGGATCTCGCGCAGGACGGTCAGACCACCAACGCCTGAGTCGAACACGCCTATGGGACGTGGGTCGGACACGCCTTTAGTGTCTCACCGGGGCGCCCGCGGTGCGACCCATGATCGTTTCCGCCGCGCGCCGAATGTCTCGGCTGATGGCGGCTTCCGGGCTCGAGACGACGAAAGGCATGCCTTCGTTATTGGCCTGGACTACCAGTCGCCCGTCCGAGACGACTTCGAAGTCCGGCCTGCGACCCAGCGCTCGAGCCAGCTCTTCGCGGCCGATGCCACCGCTCGAGTCCGAACGGTTGATCAGGTAATGCAACTTCTCGGGCGGGTACCCGATGGACGAGAAGACCTCGGCCACCGCGATGGTGTTGTGGATGGTGGTGGAGTCGTAGGTCACGATCGAGAGGACGACATCGGAGGCGTCGAGGAGCGCCAGGGTCACTTCCGAGAGGGTCGTCGGGGTATCGATGACGATCGCTTCGTACAGGCGACGCAGCAGCGAGACGGTCTTCTCGACGTCGCGCGCCGTGACCATTTCGGCCATCTCGACCCGCGGCGGCGCCAGCAGGATGTCGATGCCGGCCGGATCGCGCCACATCACCTCGTGCAGGTCGGACTGCTGCACTCGGTCGGTGGGCAGGTCAAGGATCGACGGCACGTCGCTCGGCACCTTGAGCAGGGAGCGGAGGTCGCCGTACTGCAGGCTGCCGTCTATCAGCGCCGTCGGGACGCCCATCTGACCCAGGGCCACGGCCAGGTTGAAGGCGATCGTCGTCTTGCCGACGCCGCCCTTCGGCGAAAAGACGGTGATCACGCGGCAGGCGCCCGACGCTCTCGACTGGCGGTCCAGAAGTACGTGGCTGAGAGTGTTGACCAGTTCGAAGCCGCTGAAGGGCAGCGTAAGGACGGCGTCGATGCCACGGGCGGGGTCGCGGGCCAGCGGATGCTGGGGAACGGTCAGCACGACGACCGGGATATCGAGGCCCGAGTCGCGCAGCTTCTCGATCAGCTGCGGTCCCTTGACCTTGCCCTGCAGCAGCAGGTCGACCATGACGACGTCGGGGCGGAGCTGCTTGGCGGCCTCGACGACCTTGGAGCCGTCGTTCAGGACTTCGAGCAGCTTGACCGCCGACTGGACGCTGAGCAGGTTCCGGACGTGCTGGCTTACCTGCGGGACGTCTTCCGCGACGAGCAGACGGATCGTGGTCGGAGTGGGCACGAACCGACTATATCAAGGTCGGGGGGCGGGTCTGCCCCGCCTCCGCGCTATAAGGATGGCCCGTTCGTCATGTGGACAGATGGGATTGAGTTCGTAGTCACCCGCTACGACCTCCACGTCGAGGCCTGCCGACTCGGCCATGACGCGCAACTCGTCGGCGTTTACGAGCCTAAGCGTGTCTTCGCGGACCCACCGACGCGTCGTGCCGCCCTGCTCCCCTTCCTCGTAGATCGCGGTCAAATGAACGCGGCCGGTGGTTGGTTCGTGCTCGGCGGCAGCGGTCTTGGTCACGAGCAGCCCGGTCTCGCGGTCCTGTCGCACATACTCCAGGCCGACGCGACCGTCGTAGCGAACCAGCTCGTCCGAATTGGGCAGCCACACGTCGACGACGGCCAGGCCGCCGGGTTCGAGATGATGGGCCATGGTCTCCAGGGCGGCCTGCTGGGCATCGCGAGTGTCGAGCAGGAGGATCGAGTTGAGGGCCAGGATGGCCAGCCGAAACCTGGCGCCGCCGGGCAGTCTCAGGCCGATCAGGTCGGCCTCGACACACTCGATTCGGGCGAGGATCTCCGGGCCCGCCGCCTTCGCCGCCCCCTCCGCCCGTGCGAGCATCGCGGGATCGATGTCGACGAGGGTGACCTGATGGCCGGCGCCTGCAAGGGGCACCGCCACCCGTCCGGATCCGGCTGCGATCTCAAGAACGGGGCCGCCCGTCCGAGACGCCAGGGCGAGGTAGAGGTCCAGGTCGCCGGGCAGATCGACCAGGTCGAGGTCATAGAGCCTGGCCAGCGCAGCGGCGGTCTTTGGTTCGCGTTCGGACTCGGCCATCGTGGTCAAGCCTAGCGCGTCTGCACCGACTGCACCGGAGATGCGGGCCCTACCGCTCCATCGAGAGGGTGATCTCGGCCATCAGAACCAGAACCACCACGAAGACGGCGATGGGCAGACTCAAGACGCCCTGGATTCGAAGGGCTACGAAGAGGGTGATGACGGCTGCCACCCACGCGCCCCTCCGAATCGAGCGGCCCCAATCACCCAGCAGGGCGATCCGGCGATGCCGTGCGAACGGCACGAGCCAGAAGAGCGGCACCGTCGTCAGCCCACAGGCGAGACCGATGATCCCTGCACCCACGAGACCGCTCGTCGAGTTGTCGCGCGGGTAGGTCGTGGTCACGATCTGCGCCACCGCGATCCAGGCGACGATCGCCGCTCCGATGAAGAAGGTGTTGACCAGCCGATCCTTCGCTCCCATACGTTGATCCTACTTCGTCGTGGCCGCGGGGCTAGCTCCGCCCGACGGGCAGCCCGAGCAGAGGCTCCAGATCTACAACTGAATCGATGACCATGTCCGGTTTCGCGTCCGGGGCAGGCAGCCCCACAGGCAGCGGCGAGTCCTCGGGCTTGAGCCGGACCCAGGCCGCCCTCCAGCCGACGTTCTGCGCGCCCACGACGTCCGCCCCGAGGTCGTCGCCGACGTGCAAGATCAGCGGCCCCGAGGTCACGCCCAATTCGGCCGCCGCGATCCGAAAGATCTCCGGACGCGGCTTGATGAAGCCGACTCGGTGCGAGACCACGACCGCGGTCAGGTGCCGCCCCCACCCCGCGCGATCGACGAAGCGCTCGACGGCCAGCGCAAGGGGCCAGTTCGACAGGATCGCCAGCTTGTACCTGCCGGCCAGCCGCCCAAGCATCGGGCCGATGGCCGGCGGCACCGGCGTATTGCGCACGAATGCTTCCGCATACGTTCCCAGGATCGTGGCGACCTCGAGCGGTTCGCAGTAGGCCCCGAGGGCTGCGTCGTCCCAGCGGGCTCCGGGCGGTGGCGCTGACCGACCTCGCAGTCGGGCGACTATGCGCACCACCCGGACGTCCATGTCCGCCTCGCGTCCCTCCGGAACATCCTCGGCGAACTGCCGGAGCCGCTCCTCGCCCCAAACCCTTTCGAACTCCCCCGCGGAGCAGCCGAGCAGATCGATCGCTCGCTCGGCGGTAAGGCGAACCACGTTTGCCATCGGCGCCGCCGGGAACGGCACCAGCGTGTTTCCGAAGTCCAGAGTGATTGCCTCGATACCGTCCATCACTTGGCCGCACTCGCCGGGCAGATGTCGCGGAAAGCACAGTAGCCGCAGGCCAGATAGTCCGGAGTGGCCTCGAATCGGCGGGCGCGTATCCCTACGGCCGCTCGACGGATCGAGTCGCGAGCTCGATCGAGTCGCTTCTCATCCACTTCGACACGCCCAACAAGACCCGACTCCAGGAACCACAGCTGAAGGGCGTCCGGCAGACGGCCGGTCTCGGCCTGGTAGGCCATGGCGTAGATCTGGAGCTGGAGCGACTCGCGCGCCCGTTCCCTCGCCCGGGCCGGGTCCCGAACGTCGCTCGACTTGTAGTCGGTGATGGTGACTCGTTCCGGATGGAGACCCGGCAGGGTCGGCGAGACCGCGTCCGCGTGCTGCCTGGCGCCGACCGTCTCCGCGCCGGGCGCGCCACCGCCGTCCGCCCCGGACGTGCCAGTCAGACGCTCGATGTCGACTCGGTCCATTCGGCCTCGTATCCGGTCGCCGTCGAGGCTGAAGCTGAACTCCCGTTCGACGTAGGCCGGCACCACGGCTTCGGGCTTGAGTTGCTCCTCTCGGAATCGGCGCAGGGCGGCTCGGCCGGCGGCCAGCCGCGCCTCTTCGTGCTCGCGCGTTAGGAACCCTTCGTTGGACCAAGCCCGTTCGAACGCCGCGAGTAGCTCGTCTTCGGTCATCACGTAACCGCGCGCCCCTCGACGATGGAACTCCTGTACGGCCTGGTGCAGGGCCGACCCATAAACGATCGCGTGGTGGGGCGCGATCGGCACCCGCAGGACGTGCACGTACTTGTACTTCAACGGGCACGTCAGGTAGTCGTCCACCTGATAGAAGCTCAGCGATAGCGGTCCCTCGACCGGCTCGCGGCCCGGTTCCACGGGCTCGGCTTTGGGCTCGAACGCAGCCAGCCGTTCGAGCGGCGCGTGAGCCGTGGCATCGGCTTCGGCGCCCGCACCGGCGGTCGCAGGCAGGTCGAGCGCCTCGAGAATGAACTGCGACACCCGCCTGGCCCGCCGCCCGCCGTAGTCCGCGGCATGCGACAGGATCAGCTCGTCGCGGGCTCGGGTCATGCCGACGTAGAAGAGACGCCGCTCCTCCTGGACATGGGGGTCGCCCTCGGGCAGCGTTTCGTGGACCAGTTCGGCCGGGAGCGCGAGCGGATCGCGGCGCGTCCGAGCCGGAAACCGGCCGTCGACCAGACCGGTCATGAAGACCACGGAAAACTCGAGGCCCTTGGCCTTGTGCACCGTCAAGACGGCCACGGCTTCAGCGTCCGGGTCGATTTCGGCGGTCGACGGGTCGTCGCCGGCATCGATCAGCGTCTGCAGGTGACGGGCCACAAAGATGATCCTGTCGTCGGGCAACAGGTCGGATTGAGCCCGGATGATGTCGAAGAAGCGGGCGATGTTCTGGAGCGACTCCTCGGCCGCCACCGACTCGGCCGAGGCCAGTCTCGAGAGGAGACCGCTGTCCCGCAGAAACCGATAGAGCACCTCGCCGGCGGGACGCTCGTGGGCCAGCTCCGTGTAGCTCCGCAGGTCGGATACGAGCCGCTCCAACGCTGCCCGTGTCTCAGGGGCGAGCCGCAGCAGGCCAGGCTGGCGGGAGAGCTCCTCGATTACCTCCCAGAGCGATCGATTTCGTCGTCTGGCGCTGTTGACGATGGCCGTCAGGTCCGGCCCTCCCAGGCCGTAAACGTCCGACGCGGCCAGGGCATAGACGTCGACGCTGGCCGAGAGATCGGCGATCGCGCGCAGGAAAGCCAGCAGCAACCTGATCTCCGGCCGGGCGTAGAGACCCGAAGTGCCCGAGAAGCGCCACGGCACGCTCGCCAGGTTGAGGCTCCTCAGGATCGGGTCCGCATCCGCGTTCGCTCGAACCAGAACCGCGAAATCCCTCGGCCTCGCTCCGGCGGCGATGCGTGCCGCGATCTCCCGGGCGACCTGATCGGCCTCCTCGGATCCCGTGTTGAAGACGAGGTGCCTGACCGGCCGGACCGTCCCGCCGCGCTCGGCAACCAGGCGCTTGTCGATGCCGTTGCGGAATTCCAGGCGATCCGGATCGTTGAACCTGATCAGGCGGTAGCTCGCGTCGAGGATGGGCGCATGCGATCGGTAGTTACGTCGGAGCACGATCTGGCGCGTTCGAGGATGGCGCCGCTTGAACTCCAGGATATTGCTGATCGCGGCGCCGCGGAACTTGTAGATCGACTGATCGTCGTCGCCCACAACGGTCACATTGCCGTGCGGCGCCGCAAGAAGCTCGACAAGCTCCGACTGGGCCCGGTTCGTGTCCTGGAACTCGTCGACCAGGAGGTACTTGTAGCGGTGCTGGAGCTCGAGGCGGGCGGCCGGCGATTCACGCAGCAGGCGCAGCGCTAGGCTGACTTGATCGCCGAAGTCGATGAGGCCGGCCTCTCTCAGCAGCGCCTGGTAGCGATCGTACGCACGAGCCAGCTCGGTATGGCGGCGGGCCTCTTCCTCGAGCGCCGCGCTCCCTTCTTCTGGAGCCACCGCGGTCGCCGGCGCCCCATCGGCCACCTCCGTATCGGAAGCCGCTGCGGCGCGGCCTTGGGCTGCTCCGGCGGTCAGAGCCGCCGCGTAGGCGAGGTATGCCGCCGGACTGACGTCTTCGTCCTTGCAACGACTGAAGAGCGTCGCCAGGGCCCCGAGAAAACGGGTGGGGTCCCCCAGCGGCCGGTACTCGTCGAGCTCGAACTCGAAGAGACGCTCTCGCAGGAAGATCACCACCTCGGGGCGTGACAGCACGCGAGAGTCCGTGGGCAGCCCGAGCTCGAGAGCGAACTCACGAACCAGCCGATCGCCGAAGGCGTGGAAGGTTGAGACCGCGGCGTCCGTGTAGCCGTACGGAACGAGCTGGTCGACGCGAGTCTGCATCTCGTCGGCGGCCTTGTCCGTGAAGGTCAAAGCCAGTATCTCCGAGGGACGTGCCCGACGGGTGGCGATCAACCAGGCAATGCGGCGGGTGATGACCTGAGTCTTGCCGGTACCGGCGCCCGCGACGACGAGGAGCGGTCCCTCGCCGTGGCAGACGGCGCGCCGCTGCTCCGGGTTGAGCCCGGCCAGCAGCGACTCCTCTCCTTGAGGTGGTCCGTCCGGAACTTCGCTCTCTGCTGGTTGTGACCACCAGACGGGTATCTGCTCGAGTGGCGGCGGTTCGCCTTTGGACGCCCTGCGGTCCCGGCCTGTCATGAAGCAAGACTCAGCGCGGGCAGTGACATCTCACGTGTCACGAGCTTGGCTTTGTCGCCTACCGCTGCCCTTGGCGTGAGACTGGAGGCATCCCGGGCTTGCGGTCGACACGCTCGTCATCGACAGTCGCGGTGACCTCGGGAGACGAGAGGTTCTTCGGCTTCTCCTGGCCCTTCACGCGGTCGTTCACCTGACGCTGAGTCGTCTCAGAAGCCTGGGCTGGATTGGCCGACGGGGCACCACCGAACCTGGGGCCCGGCCTGGCCGGGAGGGCGTCAGGGGTCGGTGCCTTGGCGGGTGGGGCCGGGGCGGGGGCCGGCTTCCGCGTCGGAGCCTGAGCCGGAGGAGCCGCTGGCGCGGCGGCAGCTTGGGCGGCCCGACTGGCGGCCGCCGATCGGGGCTGAGCGGCCGGTCTTGGGGGGCGCTTCGAGCGGGCCTCGTCTATCGCCTCCTGCTCCTCGGCGGAAAGCGAGGTGTCGGCCTTGCCCGCGACGATGGCCTTGGCGTAGATGCGCGTGCCGGTCCTGGAATGGAGGCTGCTGATGACGACGCCGTCCTCGGACTCGTCGAGCAGAGCCAGTGCGAAGCTCTGGTTGCCGCCGGCATCCGGGAACGGATTGAACCGAACCAGGCCCTCGCGGGAGAAGTGGTGGCGCGCGGCGCTTTCGAGGATCGCCGTCCGGGCCGTCACCTCGTCAAGGTCGCGTCCAACCTGGCGCACGGTCTCCAGGTGTTGGCCGAGGACCGATTCCAGGTCCCCTTCCTCGACGCCGCCCGTGAGCTGCTGGATCCGCTGCGATAGCCTGCTGACCTGGAGCGACTGCAGCATCACGATCATCAGCAGGCACAAAGCCGCCAGTACCAACGTGATTGCAGCCACATTGCTGGAAATGAAGTCGCCCACAAATACCTCCGCTTGATCGCCTCGGAGTCTACCAGCCGCGGGCGCAAGACTGCTCTGTAGGAGCCGCCGAGACGACTCCGGTTGGGCTGGGCGGGATGTTATCCTCGACGCGGGCGATGGCCCTCAACAGCTGAACGACCGGCGGCGCCCGCCCGCGCCCCGCACAACTGAGCCAACGGAGGCCTCTCAAACAACATGGCCAAGCGCACTCGTGGATCGCACCGTCCTGGCCAGCGGCATGCCGACAGGCACGGTTCCGCCAGACCACAGTCTCAGTTCGCGCCTCGTTCATCGAGTGCGCTGTCGGAAACAGAGGAGGCTCGAGCGGCGGAGCTCGAGTCCGAGATAGTCGCCCAGGAACGGGCCGCAGATAGCGGTCGGAATCGCGGGCTCGACCGCGGCAAGGCCATCGAGGCGGCCCGACCCGGGCGCGCAGGTAGTGGGGGCTTGCTCGCGGCCCGTGCGGCCGAGGAATATGCGTACGTGGTCCGCGACGTTCGCCGGATCCTGTTGGTGGGCGGAACCATCGCCGCGGCTCTGGCGGTCATCTACGTCCTGGTCGACGTAGCCCACGTAGTCACCATCGGCTAGATCGCCGTCACCCGGCCGATCCCTTCGTTGCTCGTTGCGCTCCTCGTTCACGGACGTCAGAGCCCCTTCGCCAAAGCCAGGCTTGCCTGGCTCGTGCTCACTCGTGCCCCGGTCCGAAGCCAGGCTTGCTTGGCTCACCGTCCGACGGCGATCTAGGTTGCGTGACACGGCATGGCAGCGGCAAGTTGGCCTGCGGCTGCCTGTCCAGGACTCGTCGAACCGCGTGCCATAGCTCCCGCGGGGCCTCCACCGCGCCGCGCATCGGGTCGAGGGCACCGAGAGCTCGACGCCCTGACCGCGAAGACGCCGCAGCATCGGCACCATGGCCTCTACCGTTCGACCCCGACCGCAAGACAGGTGACCAGTGTCAACGGACCGGCCAACCTGTAGCATCGAGCCATGGCACCGCGCCGCTCCAACTCCACGCCCGCTGGCGATTCCGGCGCACAGCAGGCCGCATTCGTGCCTCCGAAGGGACGCCAGCCGTTGGCCGCGCGGATGCGGCCCCGTACCCTCGATGAAGTGGTCGGACACGAACACCTCATCGGCGAGCGCGGCACGCTACGCCGCGCCCTGCAGAGCGGCCATCTCGGATCCCTGCTCTTCTGGGGACCCCCGGGCAGCGGCAAGACCAGCCTGGCCCGAGTTCTGGCGGATGCCGCGGGCGCGCGGCTGGTGACCATCTCCGCCGTGATGAGCGGCGTGGCCGAGGTTCGCGCTCTCGTGTCGGAGGCTCGCGAGCGATTGATCCTCAACGGTGGGCAGACGATTCTGTTCATAGACGAGATCCACCGTTTCAACAAGGCTCAGCAGGATGCGCTGCTCCCCCACGTCGAGGAGGGCACGGTGACGCTCGTCGGAGCCACGACGGAGAACCCGTACTTCGAAGTGAACTCGGCCCTCCTCTCCCGGCTGCGCGTCTTCCGGCTGGAGCCGCTCACCGACGAGCAGATCACGACGGTCGTGCGGCGCGCTCTCGCCGATGCGGAACGCGGTCTGGCAGGTGACCTTGGGCCGGCTGGTGGCGTGACGCTGGCGGAGGAGCCGTTCGAGCACCTCGTCGGCCTCTCCGCCGGCGACGCCCGCCAGGCCCTCAACGTCCTGGAAGGGGCCGTATCCGTCGCCGACTCGGAGGGAATCCGCGACGACGGCGGACGGGTCGCGCCCCGCCTCGCGGACGTGGAAGCGGCCGCTCAACAGCGTGCCCTGGCCTACGACCGTGCCGGCGATGGTCACTACGACACGGTGAGTGCCTTCATCAAGAGCATCCGCGGCAACGACCCGGACGCCGCGCTGTACTGGCTGGCGTCGATGATCGCGGCCGGCGAAGACCCCAGGTTCATCGCGAGACGTCTGATCATCCTGGCATCTGAGGATGTAGGCCTGGCCGATCCACGCGCGCTGGAGATCGCCGTCGCGGCCGCCCAGGCGCTCGATTGGGTGGGCCTGCCGGAGGCCCAGTACGCCCTGGCCGAGGCGACCGTTATGCTCGCCGTCACGACCAAGAGCAACGCCGTCGGTCGGGGCTACTTCGCCGCAATGGGCGACGTCCTGGCCAATGGCTCGTTGCCGGTCCCGGCGCATCTGCGCTCGAGCGGGGCCGGCCGGCGCAACTACAAGTACCCTCACGACTTCGAAGGCGACGATGTCGAGCAGCAGTACCTGCCCGACAGACTGGTCGGTCGCCGCTACTACTTCCCGGGTGACCTCGGCGCCGAGCTGAAGATCGGGGAACGGCTGGGTCGTCTGGCCGACGGCCGGCGAGATGCGCCGCGGCGAAAGACGCGATCCGTTGACCAGCCAAAGACGGATCCCATGGAGACGGGCTCAGAGGGGATGCGCCGTCGCAGAGTGAGCCTCCGCGCCCTGGCCGAGGAGCAGCACCGCGACGCCGAGGATTAGGCACCGACAACCGTCGATCCGCAGTCTGAGCTAGTGCTCCCGACCCAACCCGATTGGAGTATTGCAACCCGCCCGCCAGAGTTGCAACCTGCGGTTGGCAGGTCGACGAGGTGCTCGAGCGAGCACCGGCATCGGGACTGTCGGCACCCAAACGGGAGAGTTCGCGCCACCGGCGCGAGACTGCGGCCAGTCCTGCAGGTCGCAACGACGAGTTCCATTGGCTGCAACGAATCTGAGACACCACCCGGCGACGGGACCGCTACAGATTTACCGTCGCCAACCGAATACTCAGTAGCGTCTCCCAGGTTGCATAGGGAGTGCCATGTCACGAGCGCACGCTGTCGCGCCCATGGTTGGCGCGGAGGCTCCGTTCAGAGGACCTGTGCAGGGGGTACGGCCGACCGCCCCAAGAGCCGTCCGCCGCGCTGCGCGGCAAGCCACGACGTGCTACTTCGAACGAGCGATGCTCCTATGGCCACGGTTGGACCGGGCCAAGATCCGCAGAGTCGCCGAGAACCCCGCCCGGATCGCCGAGATCGTCGAACGGCGCACTTCGCAACCGTACGACGTGATCCTGGCGATGCTCACAAAGCAGTCGCCGCCGCTCTCGACGCCGACCGACGAAACTCCGGACTTCGACTCCGGGCGCATCGACCCCAAGCGGATCTCGCTCCGCATAGTCCGGAGCGAAGAAGGCAACGCCATCGAAGTCGAGGACCTGCTGCCCACCTGGCCCACGCACTGACCCGACCAGGGCCCCACCCCAAGGACCGACTCCGCCGGTTCGTGGTGTCGCGGTCGGCGGCGCCAATGAGAGAGCCGGTCCGCCACAACCTGCGCAGATAGTCTTGAGGTGGTTCTGCGCGGTTCCCGGCGAGCCGGCTCTACAGACGGGGCGTCGGGGCTGGCTTGCTCAACTTGAGGGCGGCGTGGGTCGAAGCTCCAAGTCCCGTTGCGCTAGGGCTCCAGGTTGAGGGCTCGCACGTGCTTGGGCCTGAAGATCGCGATCGGCCGGCGGTCGAAGACGGCCACCCGAGTCACACCCAGCCGCTCCGCGGTGGCCACCAGAACCGCGTCGGTCAGCCTCGGCCGGTGCTCGGTCGTCTCGCGCATTAGCTCCGTGGCGCGGACGATGTCCGCCGTGGTCGGCGCCACGACCTTCACAGCACCGCTGGCGATCGACTTGAGCAGCGCGAACGACGCCCGGAGACCCAGCTCCCGCTGAAGCAGGAGGTCGAGCTCGCCCAGGGTCAGGGCTCCGATCATGAGCGGCTCATTGACGGCGCCGAACCAGGCCAGGGCGGCCCGGTGGTTCAGGTCCGACTGATCCGCCGCGGCCAGGACGGCGCTGGAGTCGAGCAGGACGGCCATCGCTAGACCTCGTCGGGCTCGGGCCGCATCCCGGCCTCGCGCCGCGCGATGGACCGACCGTCCAGCGACAGGCGACCATGATCGCTTCGGCCCACGGCCAGGAACGACAGGTCCGGCGTCGTGTCGTGGGCCTCGAGGTACGACTCCACGGCGGAGGCCAGTACCGAAGTCTTGGTCACCCCGCTCCGCGCCGCGAAACGGTCGAGCCGCTCCAGCAGGTCCGAATCCATCAGGATCGTGGTGCGCTTCTGCATATGACCGCATATATACCACACTCGCCGGGGCACCGGAGCAACGGTAGTATCCCGACGTCCCCGTCACAGACCGTCCCCAGAGAGGTGGCACCCGTGAACCGCTTCGAGCCCAACCTTCGAATTCCCGGCCCTACCTCCTTGCCGGATGCCGTCCGCGAGGCCGGCGCCCGTCAGATGGTCAATCACCGTGGTCCGGAGTTCGCGACCCTCCAGAACGGCATCATCGAACGGCTCAAGAAGTTCTACAAGACCGACCACGACGTACTCATCGTGACGGCCGCCGGCACGGGCGGGCTCGAGTCGGCGATCGTCAGCTTCCTCTCTCCCGGCGACAAGATCCTGGCGATCACGATCGGCGCCTTCGGCGACCGATTTGCGAAGATCGCCACGGTCTACGGCGCCGACGTCACGAAGCTCTCCTTCGACTGGGGAATGGCCGCGGATCCTGCCAAGGTCCGAGCGGCCCTCACGGCCGGCGGCCCCTGGAAGGCCGTCCTGATGACCCAGAACGAGACCTCCACGGCCGTCACGAACCCCATCGAGGGGCTCGCGAAGGTCGTCAAGGAAGTCGCGCCGGAGGCGCTGCTCATCGTCGACGCCATCAGCGGACTCGGCGCCGTGCCGTTCGAGACCGACGGCTGGAAGCTCGACGTTGTCGTCAGCGGCTCTCAGAAGGCCTGGATGGTGGCCCCGGGGCTGTGCTTCGTCTCGGTTTCGCCGCGTGCCTGGGAAGCGGCCGCCGTGGCGAAGATGCCCAAGTTCTACTTCGACCTGGCCGCCCACAAGACCAGCGCCGAGTCGGGCCAGACACCCTGGACACCGGCCGTCGCCGTCATGTTCCAGCTGGACGTCGCCCTCAACCTGATGGAGCAGGAGGGTCTCGAGGAGATCTGGAGGCGACACGCCGCGGTCGGTGCCGCTGTGCGCGCCGGCCTAACGACGCTCGGCTTCAAGCTTCTTGCCGATCCTGAGTTCGCTTCGAACACCGTGACAGGCGCCTGGATACCTGAGGACCTCGACTGGAAGGCCTTCAACGGCAAGCTGCGCAAGCTCGGCCTTATCGTGGCCGGTGGGCAGGGCAATCTCAAGGGCAAGATCTTCCGCATCGGGCACCTGGGCCACGTCACGGTACCGAACATCCTCAACGCGATGGCCGTCCTCGAGCAGACCCTGATCGAGCTCGGTCGGCCGGTCACCCCCGGCGCATCGGTCGGAGCCGCTCAGGTCGCCGCCCTCAAGTCCCTCGGCCTGGTCAAGTAGGAGCCCGATATGAAGATCCTGGTTGCCGAGCCCCTGGCCAAACAGGGCCTTGAGATCCTGCGCGCCCACCACGAGGTCGACGAGAAGATCGGCCTGACTCCCGAACAGCTTGCCGAGATCATCGGTGAGTACGACGCCCTCCTGGTCCGCAGTCAGGTCAAGGTCACGGCCGACATCCTGGCCCATGCGGCCCGGATGGTCGTTATCGGACGGGCCGGTGTCGGCGTCGACAACGTCGACCTGGAAGCCGCCACCAGGGCCGGCATCGTGGTCGTCAACGCCCCAACCGGCAACACCGTCTCGGCGGCCGAGCAGACGATCACGCTGATGCTGGCCCTCGCTCACAAGACCGCAGCCGCCGACGCCTCGATGCGCAAAGGCGAGTGGAAGCGGAGCTCGTTCACCGGCGTCGAGTTGCGCGGTCGAACCCTGGGCATCATCGGCCTGGGCAAGATCGGCCAGGCCGTGGCCGACCGCGCCCGCGGCCTCGAGATGACCGTCATCGGCTACGACCCGTTCGTGACGGCCGAGCAGGCCGCCCTCCACAGCATCACCCTCGCCGACGTCGACACGATCATCGAACAGGCCGACGTCATAACCGTCCACGTGCCGCTCAACAAGGGCACGCGCGGCCTCATCAACGCCGACAACATCGGCAAGCTCAAGCCGACGGTCATGCTCATCAACGTCGCGCGTGGCGGCGTCTACGACGAAGCCGCCGTGGCCAAGGCTCTCACGGACGGCAAGATCGCCGGCGCGGCGTTCGACGTCTATGAGACCGAGCCGCCTGCTGCCGACAATCCGCTCCTGACCGCGCCGAACACAGTCCTGACGCCGCACCTGGGCGCTCTCACCGCCGAAGCGCAGCTACGCGTCGCCGAAGAGGCCTGCGAGCAGGTCATCGACGTCCTTGCCGGTCGGTCGGCCCGCTATGCGGTCAACGCGCCGCTGCTCACGCCCGAGACCTCGCGCGCGATCGCACCATACCTCCCGCTGACGGAGATCCTCGGCCGCTTCGCCGCTCAATACCTGCGTGGCGGAGTCAAGACCCTGACGGTGGACGTCGCCGGGGATCTGGCCAGCCACGACACCTCGCAACTCGCTGCCGCCGCTCTTCGGGGCATCCTCGAGGGCGCCACGAGCGAGAGAGTCAACCTGATCAACGCCGGGTTCCTGGCCAGGAGCCGCGGCCTGACCGTCAACGAGCGCAAGACCAACGACGCCGGAACCTTCGCCTCGCTGGTCACCCTCACCGTCGAAGGCGACAAGGGGTCCGCCGTCGTGGCCGGCACCGTCGCCAACGGCGAGCCCCGACTCGTTCGCATCGACGACAACCTGCTCGACATGGCTCCGTCGCCGCTCATGGTGGTCACCCGCCACCAGGACAAGCCGGGAACGATGGGTCGGATCGGTTTGATCCTCGGCGAGGCCGATATCAACATCAGTTCCATGACCCTGGCTCGAAGCGCTGGTCGACAGGACGCCTTGATGCTCCTTGCCGTGGACGAAGAGGTATCGGACGCCGTCGCCGAGAAGATTCGCAGCCATCCGGCCGTCCTCGACGTTTGGACCATCCGCGCCGCCACGGAACGTTGAACTCTTCTTTGCGGGATTCGAAGCGGCTCCGAGCCGGGGAAACCCGGCCCTCCGGGGCCGCTTCGCTGATCCCGCCCGATCTCGACGCGCTCCTGGTGCTTCTGCGCCACGGCCAGACGCAATTCATCGTCGACAAGCGGTTCCAGGGCGCAATGGAGGCCCCGCTCACGGCCCTCGGCGAAGAACAGGCGAGCCTGGCCGGTCGCCGCATGGCGTTACCCGGGGCCCCTCCCGCCGTGCCGATTCCCGAGTCACCGCCCTTCGCGATCGTCCACTCCCCGTTGGGGCGAGCGAGGCGGAGCACCGAACTGGCCGTCGAGGCGATGACAGCCGAGGGCCGCTCGACTCCCCCACTCCGCTCCGACGCGGGGTTCTCCGAGATCAGCCAGGGCGTATGGGAGGGTCTCACCGATGAGGAGATAACTGCCCAATTCGGCGACTCGCTGGCAAAGTGGCGTCGCTGGCCAACCAGGTTCCACGCGCCCGGTGGCGAGACCCTCGAAGCGGCATCAGCCCGCGCGAGTGATGCCCTTTCGACTCTGCTCAGGGCGATGGCGGCCGGTGCCACGCCCGGGACACTGGACCGCCACCAGGTTCTGGGCTATGAAGATGCCGGTCCGGACCTGCGCCGGTGGTCGCTGATCGTGGGACACGGCGGCATCTTCAGAGTCGTCGCCTGCCTCCTGCTCGGCCTGTCGATGGAGCACTTCTGGAACTTCGACTTCGGTCTCGGAGCGATCTCCGTCGTGGAGATCAGGAGCGGCCGAGCTGTCATGAGAGCCCTCAACCTGAACCCCAGCCTTGGCGTGGCAGCCGCAGCGGAGGTCGCCGACTCAATGCGCCGCGACGCCGGCGGTGCGCTCTAAGGCCGCTTCTTACCTCGAACGCCCGACCCGGGGAGGCGAAGCATCAGCCGCAGGAACGCTCGTCGAATTGCTCGGTGAGCGGTCGCGACGAAAGCCAGACGCTCAGAGCTCAACTGTTGCCTTCCGTAGGTGACCTCGACCGCGGCTGTAGCCACCGTACCCAGGGAGCTTCTGGCCTGCGGCACCACCTCTGAGAGCATGGCGGTGTATTCGTAGATGGTCTGCGTCGGCCGGGGTCGGTACCCCAGCCTGCTGGCCAGTCTGACCACGCTCCGATAGACGGTCTGCGGCTCGTCGGCACGCATCGGCCGGCGCCGCCACAGGACGAAGAGCGCCAGGACAAGGACCAGCGCGAGGGCACCGCTCACCAGCAGGGCGGTGGGGCCGTAGGTGGTCGCGGTCGAGCCACTGCCGGCCGGGGCGGAACTGCGGCTGGGCCGAGCGGCAGAGTCCGAACCGTTGGCAGTCGGTGTCGCGGACGGTGTGGGCGTCGGGCTCACGGCACTGCCGGGAACCAGGGAGGTGGGCCGGCCTACGCCGCCACCGGTTGGGTCGAAGGGGATCCAGCCGTATCCCGGGAAGTAGGCTTCTACCCAGGCGTGCTTCTGCTGACTAGTGACCTGCTCCGCCCTGCTGTATTGGTCGACGGGCCCCGGAAGATAGCCCTGAACATACCGAGCCGGATAGCCCTCCATTCGCATCAGCATCGTCATCGTGGTTGCGTACTGCTCGCAGAACCCCTGCCGGACGTGGGCGAAGCAATCTACGGTGGAGAGGTTCGCGCAGTCTGCGATCAGGCCGCTGATGTCGGCGTTGTAGGTGAACCTGGAGCTGCGCAGGTAATCCTGGATCGCCTTCGCGACGTCGTATTCGTTGTCGAACGTATTGCCGTTCGCGCGGGCCCAGGTGGCGATTTCGCTCAGAAGCGCCTTCCCGTACGACCCGACGAAATCCGTTCCCTGCGTATAGCGGGACAGAAGCCCAGGCGGGTACTTGGTGCCGGCATGGCTCAGCAGGTACTCGGTCAGGCCGGCTCCCGACGGGTCCAGGTTGGGAACGTAGGCCGAGACGATATAGTCGGATGCGTCGGCGTTCAGCCATGCCACATCCGCGCTGTCCGCGCTGCCGATCAAGGTTCGCTGCGTCGACGCGTTCACGCTGTCCGGCTCGTTGGCCACGATGACGTGCTTCAGGCTCGAGTCCTGAACGTGGACAGAGATCGAGACCTGAGTCCGTCCCGGCGTCACAGCAGCGACCTGGTCGAGGGTGTTGGCGTCGAGCTGCCCACCTGCGAGCACATAGTCCTGGTGGGTGCTGCCGACCGTCCAGGCGGTCGTCTTGAACGTGTCATACGCCACCAAGCGCCAGTGGTAGCCGGACGAGTCGCTTTCGACGCGCACCGTAAAGACTTGATGACTCGATTCGCTGAAGACCGAGGTGATGTTCACCTGAGGCCCGAAGTCCGAATTGGCCTGGATGCGGCTGGCCCCGCCATTTGGCAGGTAGCCGCCCATCCAACTCAGGGCGTTCTGGACGTTGTAGCTGAGGTCGTTGAAGGTGCCCCCCAGAGGAGCCGAACTGGCCACGGTCGTGAGGAGCAGCGCTCCGAGCACCGCCGCGGCCGCGAACGCCACCCCGCCCTGGAGATGCGGGGCCTGGAAATCCCGGCCGCGCCAGATCCGGTGACGCGACCAGCTCGATCTCTCATCGGCCGCGTGAGCCAGCAGCAGCAAGATGAGGGCCGGCCCGCTGAAGACGACGATCCCGACGAACTGATCGTTCCGCGTCAGGGACATGTTGGCGATCAGGACAACCGCCAGCAGGAGCACGCCATTGACCGACCGGTGGTATCCGAAGACATCGTATGAGGCGGCCTGGGCAGTGCCCCACACCACCACCCCGAGAATAAGGCAGAAGTGCCCGACCTGGAGCGTCGAGATCTGGTGCCGCCAGGTAAGGTCGAGGTAGGCCTGCGTCACGGAGTACGCGGTGGCGTGGAACCAGCCCCCAAGGCCCGGCGTAGCGTCCGGGAGCGAAGCGCCGATCATCTCGATCAGGACGAACGCCCCTATCGTGCAACCCAGCGCATGGGCCAGCCATGGCGACAGATCGAGCCGGGCGCTGAGGTAGCCCCAGAAGGCGGCAGCAAGCGCTGCCCAGATCAAGAAGGCCGTCAGATCGTCGCGACCGAGAATCCACCTCGCGTCGGAGAGCGACCAGGCCATGGCCCCAACCAGCAGCAGGACCAGCGGCAAGCTGAGCCAACCCTCGTCGGGACGCATGCGTTCGATGATCCGGCCGATCACTCCCGGCTGGTCGAAGGGGGGCGCTTCGCCCGTGGGTCGGTAGACCTCCGGGCGCCTCGACGCGACCTGGATGCTCATGCAAGCACCGCCCCGAGGCTGTCACCGGCGCGGACCTGGTAGGTTTTCACATCGTATTCGGCGAGCGCGAAAGTCAGCGCCCTCTGCTCCTGAGTCGCGAGATCCGCTCCGGCCTCCTTGTGCCAACCGGACGGAGCGGCCTCTTCGTACGTCGCGGCGGCGATCGTGACCACGGCCGCTGTCACGCCTCTGGCCCGCAACGTCGTCAGCGCCCGAACCCATCGACGCTCCCGAGACGGAGTCACAACCACGGCCGTCATGCCTCGCCTCAACTTCGGCAGGCCGGTCAGCAGCACTTCTGCGAGAGGTGTTCGGCCGTCACCCTCGACGGCGGCGAGAAGCTGCATGATCTTCTGGCGCTGCCTGGGGCCGCGGTCCGCCGGTAGCGAGACCAGTCTGTGGCCGCTCGTCGTCAGCCCCACGGCTCTATTCTCCAGGATAGCGTCGTGGGCAATCGAGGCCGCCACACGCATCGCCTCCTCAACGGTCGAGATGTCTCCCTCGCCGGCCTGGACCGGCGCCTCGAGATCCACGAAGATCCAGACGTCGGCCGTCTGCTCGAGGTCGAACTCCTTGACCTGGATCTCCCCAAGCCGGGCCGTCGTGCGCCAGTGAATCCGATTGAAGCTGTCGCCGGGCGCGTATGGGCGCACTGTCGTAGCCAGGGGCGTGGTCTGGAGCGTTCGTTCCGGAGCCGAATGACTGCCCTCGAGCGAGGCGTTCGGCAACCGCCAGCGCGGCAGCGGCACGACCCGTGGAAAGACGGTCACGGCGGTCGGCCGTCCGACGGTCGCCGCGGCTTCGAAGAAGCCGAACGGATCGCCGGTGCGGACGACCATCGGGTCGATGCGATAGGTACCCCGACGAGTCAGCGGCACGATCGCGATCCACGACCGTTGGGCCCAGGATCGCAGGCCCAGCGCCCGACCGGGCATCGGAACCGGCAGGTCCGTCGGGTTGTACACCTCCAGCCACGGTTTTGGCAGGCCGCTGGCGTTGGAGATGCTGTAGGTCGTCCTCAGATCGTCGCCAACGTGGCCCTGGCGGTGGTCGACCCGATACCCCGCCTCCAGATCGGCCAGGCCGAACCGCGTCAGCACGTAGCTTCCCCCGATCGCCAACAGGCCGAGGTAGACCACGTAGAAGAGGAATCCGAGTCCCGTTGAGAAAGCCGCAACCAGCAGCGCTACTGCGACGATCAGGAACTGGAGGCGCCGGATCACAAGCCGATCCTCAGCTTCCTATCCAGCCCTACTACCGGTGGCGCCGCGGCCGTCCACACTCGCTCCCGGCCGCTGACCGAGCCCACCCTTGCGCTCCGCTGTCTTTGCCTCTTCGACCGGCACCGTGTTCAACAGCTCGGCGATGACCTGTCGAGGATCGATGTCGTGCATCGACGAGCTGGTCTTGATGATGAGCCGGTGGGCCAGCGCCGACTCGGCGAGGGCCTTGATGTCGTCCGGAATCACGTAGTCGCGACCTGCCAGGGCCGCCAGAGCCTGACCCGTGCGATACAGGGCCAGCGATCCTCGGGGTGAGGCGCCGAGGTACACGTCGGGGTGGGTGCGGGTGGCATTGACCAACCGAACGATGTAGTCGGCCACACTGGGATCGACATAGACCTTGCGAACGGCAGCCTGCAGCTCGAGCAGGTCGGCAACGTCGAGGACCTCTGTGATCTCCTCGAGAGGATGCGAAATCTTCTGCTCATCCAGGATGGTCCGCTCGTCGGCCTGGCTCGGATAGCCGAGTCGGATGCGCAGCATGAAGCGGTCGAGCTGGGCCTCCGGCAGAGCGAATGTGCCTTCGTATTCGATCGGGTTCTGCGTGGCGATGACCAGGAAGGGATCCGGCATCTGGTACGTCGTGCCGTCGATCGTGGACTGGTGCTCTTCCATGCATTCGAGAAGCGACGACTGCGTCTTGGGCGTGGCGCGGTTGATCTCGTCCGCCAGCACCACCTGAGCCATGATCGGACCCGGCTTGAACTCGAATTCCTGCGTCTTCTGGTTGTAGATGGACAGGCCGGTCACGTCCGACGGCAAGAGGTCCGGCGTGAACTGGATACGCCGGAACGAGCATCCGAGGCTGCGCGCAACGGCTTTGGCGAGCATCGTCTTGCCGGTTCCGGGAACGTCTTCGATGAGCAGGTGCCCACGGCACAACAGTGCGACGAGGGTGAGTCTCACCTCCTGGTGCTTGCCGATGATGACTCGCTCGACGTTTGCCGCTACCTTCTCGCCGGTTTCATGGATGTTGGTCATGACTCTCACTTACAGGACATGAAGCCGGATCGCGGCCCGCGACTGCCTCGCAGGGCCCGGGTCCGTGGAGCCTCAACTGCCGGGACGGACGAAAGGCCGCCCCATACTACCCCGAGACGACCGGCCGTTCTTCACCGTTCAGGCGCGTTGCGGTTCCCGTTCTGGGCCCAAGCCCGGTCGTGGCACGACCAGCGGCTTTTCACCGTCGCGACGTCCATGGAACCCGGCGTCCGCAGCGTTCCTTGCGAATGGCCTTGCAGTCAACGGGACCATCGGGTCCCTTTCCCCGAGTACGAGCAGGCCTACTGTCGCATCTGGAAGATCGGCGTACCCTCCACAGGAGCGGCGTTCCGCCGACGCTCGTGTTTGGCTTGAAGGACAACGGAACAACGATGCCCGACCTAACGGACTCGTATTGCGAGCGCTGTGGCGCCAGGTACGTCTTCAACCCGAACGCGCCCAAAACCCTCTCGCTCAAGGGAGCGCGTGTCCTCGCCAGAGGCTTTAAGAACTTCGTTCTCACCGACGGGCAGTCGATGTCCGACGCCATGGCGCTGGCGCGTCACGAAGACGACCACGAGGACTCGACCCGAGCGACCGAAGCCTTCCACCGTACTTTCAACTTCTGCATGACCTGCCGACAGTACGCCTGCGACGCATGCTGGAACGTCAAGGTGGGAGCATGTCTCACCTGTGCACCCGAGCCGGGTCTCCAGGCCGTGGCGCATCAAGACCACCTCATAGTGCGGACGCCGGTTGCCCACTGGGACGAGGATTGGTCGCTCTTTCCCAACGGTCCCGCGGTAGAGCCCCTGGCGAGCAGCGAACCGCCAGCCCCATTCAACCAGCCAATTCTTCCTCCCGAACCAAGGCCGGTGCCTCCGGCTCAGCCGCCCACTCCAGAAGCCTGGCCCACGGCGGACGTACTTGTCGAGGCGCCGGGCCACGGCGCGGGCTCTGGCGGCAAGAGCGGGCATCGCTCCGCCCGCAAGCCCGTGGACGCCGAGGCCGCCAGCTTGTGGCCCCTAGCCGACGAGATCGCGCCCGAGATGACGCTAACCCCGGAGGAACTCGAACTCGTCGAGACCCGGCTCGACGCTCAAGCCGCGACGGAGGCGAGCCCCGCCGAGCCCGCCCTGCCGTCGACGCCGCCGTCCCGGGTCGGTGAGACGGGCGTCTGGGCCGCCGCCAGGCCACCGATCCCCGAGCAGCCCGAAGCGCAACTTCCCCCCGAGCCATCGCCTATTGATCGGGCGCCCGAGGAGCAGGGATCGCCTCAGCACCTCCTCCACCTGCGGTTCGAAGTCCATCCCAAGGCACCGCGACCGCACGCGGCGCCGCCGGCCCCGCCTGTCGAGCACGCACCGATAGTCGCGAGGCTGCTGGGCCGCCGTGGGACTGAGGACGCAGACTCAGGCGCGGGCCAGCCACGCCGCGGAAAGGGGCGTCACAACCAACCCGCCGGCGAGCCCTGGCCTCACGTGACCCCGTGGACTGAACGTCCGGTCGAAGCCCACGACTGGTGGGGCGAGACCGACACCGCGGCCACCGCCCCGGACCTCCTCCCCGAGGTCGCCGCACCTGCCTCCCTGCCGGCGGCGGCCACGCATCGTCCGCCTGAGGGACCGACGACTCCTCCAGCTCCCGAGCCTCAAGCCACCCAGCCCGCCCCCCTGCCGATCCGCGCAGACGATGGCGCAGTCGACGCGCGTTCAGCGGCCGCGGTACGGTTGTCCGCCGTGGGCCCCGACACCCATGAGCCCGTCGCGGCGGTCGGAGCAGCCACGGAGATCGTCGCTGTCCCACGGCCCGGGTCCGAGACCCGACCGGGGTCGCAGCCCATCCCGACGCAGCCGCCGTCCTTCGATCTCGTGACCGACGCGCCGGAGCCGCCTCCCTTCCCCGAGGCCCCGTTCCCGGACGCCGATTGGCCCGAGGCATACTGGCCCGAGGCCGATCGAGACACCGTGGTCAAGGCGACGCGAGGTAAGCCCTCGAGGACGCCGGACCGGCCTGCAGTTCGCCAACCCACAGCCGCCCAGCCTGGCCCCGCCGAGCTACAGACTCCACCCCCGGCGCCACCGAACCAGTGGCCTCCGATCGGCGCGAGTTGGCCCGCCCAAAGCACACCCGGTGCACCCTGGCCCGTGCCCGAGACCCCAGAGGTCCCGGCCGTGGTCGTCGCTCAAGGGGCCACAGATCAGACTCTCAACGAGATGTGGGCGCAGTCGGCTCAGGAAGTGCTGAACCGCGGCTCCGTACGGGTCTGTTATCACTGCGCGCTGCCGGTCTCGACGCAGGCGCGCTTCTGCAGGCGCTGCGGCTCCCGCCAGTCATAGCGCTCGCCGTCAGCCGCCGATAGCTTCGTTGGAGCCGGCGCGCTTCGCTCACGCACCTTCAAGTGCGCTCGCCAAAGCCAGGCTTGCCTGGCTCGTGCTCGAACGCCACCTCGGTCCAAAGTCAAGCTTGCTTGGCTCGCCGTCGACGGCGAGCGCGGGGCTTAGTCGTCCAGGTCCTCGAAGAGGCCGGGCTGCAGATCGTCGCCGCGGACCGAGCCGTGGGGACGCAGCAGCGAGCGAACCTGCGCCCTCCGGACGAAGCGGCGATTGCCCAGCTTGATGCTCTGGAGCTGCCCGTCTCGTGCCCACCGACCGATGGTGTCGGGCGTGAATCTCACGTTCGAAGACGCAAGCAACTCAGCCGCCTCCGAAAGTGAGATCCAGTCGGAAGGTGGCTTCGACATCGGTTAGTCGGGAGCCTGGCCGGCTGACTCGGGCTTTGGCGCCGGCGCCGTAGCCGCCGTCGATGACTCCGACGTCGGGGACGGCTCCGTGGAAGGGGAGCCGCTCGCTCCTCCCGCGACCTTGTCGGGCTCCTTGGTGGTCGCCCGCGCCGACCTGGTGGCGTCCGACCGATCCTTGCGGGCCCAACCGCTACCCTTGAAGTGGACTGCCGCGGCCGTGATGGCCTTCTTCATCGGCCCACCGCATTCAGTGCATGTCGTGGGCCCGTGTCCATGGACCGAATGCATGACCTCGATTCCGTGGCCGCAAGTCGAGCAAAGGTAGTCGTAGATCGGCACGTGGTCTCCAGCCGCTCGCGCTAGCCGCGCAGCATCCGCATGCCGCACTTCGGGCAGTAGAAGGCCCGCTCGAGCCCTGAAGCGAAGCCGCAATGCTGACAAGCCAGGCCACCCGGCGTGGCCGACGGGACGGGTCGATCGAGCGCGACCGTGCCGATCGCGTGAGTGTCGCCGGCCACGTTGTTGAAGAGGCCTGCGAGAATCCCCGCGGCGTTTCTGTCCGTGTCGCCTCGAACACCCTTGCCGCCCCAACCCACGACGGCGCGGACGACCAGGTCGCCCGTCACCTCGTCGAAATGCGACACCACACCGCCGACGATGGCGTTGTACTCCGGGTAGCCCAGCGTGTCCGTCTCGCCGGAGAGCAGCCCACAGACGAGCGTCTCGAAGACCGGGTCGATGGCGTCGACGGATTCGAGCACGACCAGGGCGTGGCGCGTCACCGGCGAGCGCTTGTGGTTGTACTGCAGCCATTGAGCGCTGCCCGGCAAACGAGCGATATAGGGCGATGCCTGGCCGAGCGCAACCGGCAGCGGCTCGACCAGCTCGGACTCGCCCTGAAGATAGCCTGCAAGCATGCTGTGAAGTCGCGCCTCGAGACCGGGGCCGGCCTTGAGACGAACACCTTCGGAGCTCTTCGCCGAATACGAGAGCTTCAGCGAGAACTCGTGCGAGCTGACCTCAGCCGGAAGAGGCTGCGGCTTCTCATCGTTTGTGCGACGGGTCTTCCCGAATAGCGGCACTGTCCCTCCCGAAGAGTAGTCCGAACCTGCACGTATCCTAGCAGCGCCTTCGCCTCAGCTGTCCTCGCGAACGCAAGTTCTTCTACGAAAGCCGCTGTGACAATCGGTCCACCAGCTCCTCGAGCTCGGCGGCTCGCGCTCTTGCCGCGTCCACTACCGCCACCGGAGCCTTCGACGTGAAGGCTTCGTTCGCAAGCCGAGCCCGAGCCGATGCCAGAAGTGCCTGAGCCTCCGCCAGCTCGCGATCGAGCCGGGCGCGGTCACGCTCCTCCTGAGCGTCGTCCCTGGCTACCGGCCGGACGACGGCCTCGATCTCGCCGGCGATGACGGACAACCCACCCTCCACTGCGCCGCGAATCGCGTCCAGGTTCGGCTCGCGGCGAAGCGGCCGGGCTCGAGACAGACGCTCCAGCGCGGGCTGGAGGGCCTCGAGTGTCGGAGCCAGCGACTCCGGAACGTAAATGTCGACGGGCAGCCATGCACCGGGCTCGATCCGCGCCTCGGAGCGGGCATTGCGGATGGCCCGGACGAGGTCGATCAAGGCCGAGACCTCGGACTCGGCGGGGCCGTCGGTCGCTGCCGGGGCGGCGCTCGGCCAGTCGGCGACGATCAGCAGCGCCGGATCGCCGGCGAGGTGCGGCAACCGCTCCCAAATAGCTTCGGTGATGAACGGCATGATCGGGTGCAGCAGTCGCAGGTAGGTGTCCAGCACGTCGACCAGCGTCCACCACGTCGCTTCCCGCTCCGCTGGGGTCAGCCGCTCATCGCCGAGCCGGATCTTGGCCAATTCCACGGCCCAATCGCAATACTCGTTCCAGATGGCTTCGTAGAGGATCTGGCTGGCGTCACCGAACGTATAGGCAGCCATTGCTCGATCGACCGCCGCGACCGTCGCCGCGGCGCGCGAAAGTATCCAGCGGTCGGCCGGCCCGGCCTCGGTCCGATCCGGCAGGGCACGTCGCGTCCCGGCTGGAATCGAGGCCGGCCTGGCCCCCAGCACGAAGCGCGCCACGTTCCAGAGCTTGTTGGCGAAGTTGCGCGAGTTCTCGAGCTTCTCGGCGCCGAGTCGGGTGTCGTTGCCCGGGGCGGCTCCGTTGACCAGGGCGAAGCGAAGGGCATCCGCCCCGACCTCCTCGATCGTCCCCAGCGGATCGACCACGTTGCCCTTCGTCTTGGACATCTTCTGGCCGTATGGGTCGCGGATCAGGCCCGAGAGATAGACCGTATGGAAAGGCGCCTCTCCGGTCAGATGGATGCCCAGCATCATCATCCGGGCCACCCAGAAGAAGATGATGTCGTAGGCGGTCTCCATGACCGAGGTCGGATAGAAGCGCTCGAAATCACGGGTCTTTTCAGGCCAACCGAGGGTCGAGAACGGCCACAGCCCGGAGCTGAACCATGTGTCGAAGATGTCCTCGTCCTGACGCAGGTCCGCGGCAGGTCGCCCGCACACTTCGCAGGCGGAGGGACCGGCCGGGTCGACGGCAACGCTGGTGTGGCCGTCCGGGCAGTACCAGGCCGGGATGCGATGCCCCCACCACAACTGGCGACTCACGTTCCAGTCGCGCATGTCGGTCATCCAGTGTTCCCAGACCTTGACGAAGCGCTCGGGCAGGATCCGGGTCTTGCCGGATCTCGTCGCTTCTAGGGCCGCGGCGGCGAGAGGCGCCACGCGCACAAACCACTGCGTCTTCAGGCGCGGCTCCACCACGTCGTCGGAGCGCTGGCAACGGCCCAGCATCATCTCGTGGGGTTTGATCGACTCCAGGTCCCCGCTCGCCTCCAGGGCCGCCACGATCTGCTTGCGGGCCTCGAAGCGGTCCAGGCCGGTGAACTCGGCGCCGTTCTCGTTGATCCGTGCCGCGTCGTCGAGCACCGTGATCATCGGCAGGCCGTGGCGCTTCCCCGTTTCGTAGTCGTCGTTGTCGTGCGCCGGCGTGATCTTGACCGCGCCCGTGCCGAAGCCGCGATCGACCACTGCGTCGGCGATGATCGGCACCGCTCGGTTGACGAACGGGATCATGGCCCGGCGGCCGACGAGTGCCGTGTAGCGCGGGTCTTCCGGGTTGACGGCCACCGCCGTGTCGCCCAACAGAGTCTCCGGGCGTGTCGTCGCGACGGCGATCCAGGCGTTCGGATCGGGCGCGCCGGACACGTCGTCGATGAGGTGGTAGCGCATCGTCCAGAGGCTGCCGGTCGTTTCGTTCGGGATCACCTCCAGGTCCGAGACGCTGGTTCGGCATCCGGGGCACCAGTGGATGAGCGCCTCGGTCCGGTAGGCCAGGCCTTCTCGATACAGGCGCAGGAAGGCTTCGCGAACCGCACGCGCCGAGAAGTCGTCCATCGTGAATCGCAAGCGCGACATGTCGAGCGAGGCGCCGACGCGACGCTGCTGGCCCAGGATCGTCTGACGCGTCTCGTGGACGAACTCCCACATAGCATCCAGGTACTTCTCACGGCCGAGGGTCGCGCGCGTCTGGCCCTTCTTCGCGAGCAGCTTGTCCAGGACGTACTGGGCCGCGATCGAAGCATGATCGAGGCCGGGCAGGAAGAGCGCCGGCCGGCCCTGCATTCGGGCGTGGCGGGTCATCAGATCCTCGACCGTCGAGCGCTGCGCATGGCCCAGATGGAGAGAACCGGTCACGTTCGGCGGAGGCTGGATGATCACGAACGGGGGCTTGGACCAATCGGCCCGGGAACCGGCCCCGTCGGGATCGAACACGTCGGCATCGACCCAGCTCTGGTAAACGGCGTGTTCGACGTCGCCGGGACGGTACGCCTTCGCCAGGTCCCCCGCGCTCGCCACGCCCGCAGCGCCGGATTCGCCGTCCGCGATGCCCGCCTTCGTCTTCGCCCGGTCCGCCATCGTCCACTCCATCAATGAAGCGACCCGCTCGCCCAGCGGACGAACGGGTCGTGGTACCACCTGCTGGTTCGGCGTCGCCGTGGCGGCCGGTCATCCCGGCAGCCGTTGGAGCGACGCATCGCGTCGCGCGGCAACACCCTCGAGGCGCTCTATCGGGCGCCGGGCGCACAACTCACGAGCTACGTTCGCGCCGTTCCGACTGCGGGGCTTTCAGCCCGGCTGCACATCTGCAGACCGGACCCCGCTCTCTAAGCTGACCGCCCAAGGCGGTCAGCCATCGCCGGATGGGGCGCTACTCCTCTCGGTCAACGCCGTGAAGGAGCCGATCCTAGCACAGCCATGGCCGCTCTCCCTCCAGTCACACCGATGGCCGGAACGTCGACATGGACCGGCACTATCGGACTGTTCGACCCAGCACCACCTCGACGGCTTCGTGGATGCGGCTCTTGATGTCGCCTCCACCGCGTGTACGCCAATGCGATCGTGAATACTGCGTTGTTGGTCGCGCTTGCGATCCCACTACTCGGCACCTTCTCCGACTTCCACTGACCCTGAGGCGGCGCCCATCGGAAACGGCCTGCGGGCACTCGCTCCCGCCTCGCCCGGTATGCTGGGCGGGTGAGCCCCGGAGCCGTCTCCCCCACTCCCGCCTCGCGCCGTTCCTCTCTCGAGAGCCGGCTGCGCGCCGTCGTGCGGGGGGAGGTCCAGTTCGGCCCGGGTGATCGGGCTCTGTACTCCACCGATTCATCCAACTACCGCCAGCTTCCCATCGGCGTCGTGCGGCCCCTCGACACCGATGACCTCGCCACCGTCATTCGCGTCTGTGCCGAAAACGACGCTCCGGTCACTCTCCGTGGCGGCGGCACCAGCCTGGCCGGCCAGACTACGAACCGGGCCGTGGTCGTGGACGTCTCGCGCCACCTCACCCGAATCCTGGAGCTCGACCCGCTGCGGCGCCTCGCCCGAATCCAACCCGGGGTGATCCTCGATGACCTGCGCACGGCCGCGGAGCAGCATCACCTGACGTTTGGTCCCGACCCCGCCACTCACGACCGCTGCACCCTGGGCGGCATGCTCGGCAACGACTCGTGCGGCGCCCACTCCATCATGGCCGGGCGAACCAGCGACAACGTCGAGTCGCTCGACGTCCTCACCTACGACGGGCTGCGCCTCACGGTGGGTCCAACCACCGAAGAGGAGCTGGCCGTGCTCTGCGCGGAGGCTGGCCGGCGCGGCCAGATCTACCGCTCTCTCCGCTCCATCGCCGACCGCTACGGGCCTCTCATTCGCGAGCGATACCCCACCCTGCCCAGACTCGTTTCAGGGTTCGCGCTGGGGGCGCTGCTGCCGGAGAACGGCTTCGACGTAGCCCGCGCCCTGATCGGCACCGAAGGCACGTGCGTCACGATCCTGGAGGCGAACCTTCGCCTCGTCCCGAGCCCACCCGGTCGAGCGCTCGTCATCCTGGGCTACGAGAACGTCTTCGAGGCGGCAGACCGGACACCTCAGGTAATGCGCGCCGGCCCGATCGGCCTGGAAGGCTTCGACGATCGACTCGTGGAGGCCTGCCGGCGCAAGGGGCTGAATACCGAGGCCATCGCCGGATTGCCGCCGGGCGGCGGCTGGCTGCTGGTCGAGTTCGGCGGTGAGACCACGTCTGAGGCCGAGTCGAAGGCGAGAGCGGCGGCAGGCCGCTTCGGCGTCTCGCGCGCCCGAATCGTCCTGGATCGTGCCGAGCAGGCGGCGTTCTGGACTCTTCGCGAATCGGCTGTGGGGGCCACCGCCGTTGTCCCGGGCAAGCCCGCGACGTATCCCGGCTGGGAGGATTCGGCCGTCCCGCCTGAGCGGCTGGGCGCGTATCTGCGCGAGCTGGACGCGCTGATCGGGCAGTTCGGCTTCGAGCGCACCTTCTACGGCCATTTCGGTGACGGCTGCCTGCATCTCCGTTCAGAGTTCGACTTCCGAACGCCGGCGGGCCTGCGCTCCTTCCGGTCCTTCATCGAGCAGGCGGCCGATCTCGTGGTGCGGCACGGCGGCTCGCTCTCGGGCGAGCACGGCGACGGTCAGGCTCGGGCTGAGCTCCTGCCGCGCATGTTCGGGCCCGAGCTGGTGGCCTCGTTCCGCGAGTTCAAGTCGATATGGGATCCCGACGGCCGCATGAACCCCGGCAAAGTCGTCGATCCCCTGCCCCTCGATGCCGACCTCCGGCCGGCCCTGACCCTCGCCGATCCGAAGACGATCTTCGCCTTCCCCGACGATGCCGGCTCGTTAGCTCAGGCTGTGGCGCGCTGCGTCGGCGTCGGCAAGTGCCGCCGCGAGTCCGGCGGCGCTATGTGCCCGACTTTCCAGGCCACTCGCGAGGAACGCCACTCCACCCGCGGCCGGGCTCGCCTGCTCTTCGAGATGCTGGAGGGCGAAGCGCTCCCCGACCTGTGGCGCAGCCAAGAAGTTCTAGAGGCGCTCGACCTGTGCATCGCCTGCAAGAGCTGCAAGAGCGACTGCCCCGTCGGCGTGGACATCGCGACGTACAAGGCCGAGTTCATGGCCCACCACTACGCCGGGAGGCTGCGCCCGCGGGCCGCCTATTCGATGGGGCTGATCCACTGGTGGGCGCACCTGGCAGTGATCGCCCCCGGTCTGGCCAACGCGGCGGGAACCTTGCCCGGCATCGCCGGCCTGGCCAAGCTCGTGGCCGGAGTCGATTCGCGCCGCCAGTTCCCCCGCTTCGCCGGCCGCACCTTCCGCCGCCAGCTGCCCGAGGGCGTGGCCGACCTGGGCGGTCTTCGGGGCGCCGACCGGCGGGTGGTGCTCTTCGCGGATACCTTCACCGACGGCTTCGTGCCGTCCCAGGGTCTTGCCGCGTTGCGCGTCCTGCGGGCCGCCGGTTTCGCCGTCGAGGTGCCACGAGCCAACCTGTGCTGCGGCCGGCCGCTCTACGACCGCGGCTTCCTTCGCCAGGGCCGCCGACTGCTCGGCCAGATCCTCGACGCATTCGAGCCGGAACTGGACTCGGAAGTGCCGGTAGTGGTGCTCGAGCCGTCATGCGAGGCGACCTTCCACGACGAGTTGGTCAACCTCTTCCCATCGGACCCGCGGGCGCATCGACTTGATGGGATGGCGATCGGCCTGGGCGCCTTCGTTCAGGCGCATCCTCACGAGTTCGGCCCCGCCCTCCGAGGCCGACTGACGAAGCCCACAGTCCTGCACGGCCACTGCCACCAGAAGGCGACGGCAGGCATGGCCGCCGAGGTTGCGACCCTGCGATCGATCGGCCTCGATCCCTCCCAGCCGGAGCCCGGCTGCTGCGGCATGGCAGGCGCCTTCGGCTTCGAGCGCGGCGAGCACTACGAGCTATCGATGAAGATCGGCGAACGGTTCTTGCTGCCGGCTATTCGATCCGCCGCGGAGGACACCCTGCTGATCGCTGATGGGTTCAGCTGCCGCGAGCAGATCTCGCAGTCGACCGGCCGCCGCGCCCTCCACCTTGCCCAGGTTCTGGACGCCGCGCTGGCACCCGATGAGCCCGGTCAGTAGAGCAGCGCCAGAAGAGTCGACCGGCCGGCGGAACCCGCACGTAACCTACTTAGTCGGAGTCGGCTTGGCAGACGGCTTGGCCGACGTTGACGGCTTGGCCGAAGGAGCGGGACCGGTGGAACCGCCCGAAGCGGCGTCGCACTCAGTCGTGGTCTGACCGATTTGAGCTGACAGGGTAGCGGACTGGTCCTGCGAATCGCCCACCTGAGAGGTGAAATCCTTGACCATGGTGTCCAGGTTCGTCTTGAGGATGGCGGCCGCCTTCATCTCGTTCTCGCCCTTGACTCCGAGCTGGAACGCCGCGTCCTCCTGTGCCTGAGTGGTGGCGGCGAAGACATTGACCAGCGACTGATGCTCGTCCGTGAGCGCCTGCAGCACCGCGGTTTCATAGGCCAGACGCGCGGTATCGATGTCACCGCTCGTTATCGTCCGCGAGGCGGCCGTGGCCATCGCGCCCACCAGGACGGTGAGAGCCGTCGTGTCGGTCTTCATGGAATCGATGCAGCCGGAAAGCGCGACTACCTTCGCATCGGCGCTCTGACGGGCACTCTGTTCACTGGCGAGAGAGGCCTTGGTGTCGTCGAGATTCTTGTTGGTGCTCGAGATCGTGATGAACGCGAACGCGCTCACGGCGATCAGAAGGACGACGAGGATGGCGCTGATGATCGGGAACAGGAGGCTGCGACCACCAGACGCGGTAGCCGGCGGCGCTCCGTAGGGTGGGTGAGGCGCCTGTGGCGTCCACGCCTGGGAGGGCGGAGCCGATGCGGGCGGCGGCGCCCACGTCTGGGCATCGGGCGGCGGCGGAGGCGCCCAGACCTGGGCCTGAGGCGGTGGCGGCGGCGACCATGCCTGCGCCGGCGGAGGCGGGGTCGTCTGGGGGGCCCACGGCGGTGGTTGATTGGCAGGCGGCGCGGCTGGCTCAGAAGCGAGAGGCTCCGTTGGGACGGGCTGATCCCCGCTATTGCCCGGCGTATCGGCCATGTTCCCTTCTCCCTACTCTCGTGGCAGCTGGTGAACGCCCGACTTCGCTATCCGGGCTCGTCTACGCGCTTTGACCGCGCTCCGCGAGGAACTCCTCGTAGTTGGTCTCGTCGACGCCTTCCTCCACCTGGCTCTTGGTGAGAAGAAGCGGCGGCCGACCCTCTCGGATGGTCTCTTCGGTGATGAGGCACTTGCGGATCTCGCCGTGGTCGGGGACGTCGTACATGACGTCGAGCAGCGACTCCTCGACGATGGACCGGAGTGCTCGGGCGCCCGTCTTGCGGGTGATGGCGAGTTCGGCCGCGGCCCGCAGCGCGCCGGGCGTGAATACCAGATCCACCTTGTCGAGCGACAGGAACTTTTGGAACTGGCGCGTGATCGCGTTCTTCGGCTCGGTAAGGACCCGGACCAGGTCGTCGGCGGTCAGCGAGGTCAGAGTGACGACCACCGGCAGCCGACCGACGAACTCGGGGATGAGCCCGTACTTGAGGAGATCCTCCGGCATGAGTCGCTCGAGGATCTTTTCGCGGTCGACCACGGCCATATGGTTCTCGGCCCCAAAGCCCATGGATCGCTTACCGACCCGCTCCTCGATGATCCTGTCGATGCCATCGAAGGCGCCGCCGCAGATGAACAGGATGTTCGTGGTGTCTATCTGGATGAAATCCTGGTGGGGATGCTTGCGCCCGCCCTGCGGGGGCACGTTGGCGAGCGTTCCCTCGAGGATCTTGAGCAGCGCCTGCTGGACGCCCTCACCCGAGACGTCTCGGGTGATCGACGGGTTGTCCGCCTTGCGGGCGATCTTGTCGATCTCGTCGATGTAGATGATCCCGCGCTGCGCCCGGGCGACGTCGAAGTCGGCCGACTGGATGAGGCGCAGCAGGATGTTCTCCACATCCTCGCCGACGTAACCGGCCTCTGTCAGCGAGGTGGCATCGGCGATGCAAAACGGCACGTCCAGGATCTTGGCCAGCGTCTGAGCCAGCAGCGTCTTGCCCGAACCGGTGGGGCCAACGAGCAGGATGTTTGACTTCTGGAGTTCGACGTCATCGATCTGGTGGCCGGCGTTGACCCGCTTGTAGTGGTTGTGAACGGCTACCGAGAGGACCTTCTTGGGCTTGTCCTGGCTGATGACGTACTGATCGAGGGCGAGCTTGATGCCGCGCGGATTTGGGAGCTTGGCCGCCTGCGGCTTGGCGCGCGGCGCCTCGAGCATCTCCTCTTCGATGATCTCCTGGCAGAGGTTGATGCACTCGTCGCAGATGTACACGCCCTGACCCGCAATGAGCTTGCGGACCTGCTCCTGGCTCTTCCCACAGAAGCTGCAGCGATATGGAACCTTCGGGCCGCTCTTGGTCGTATTCGTCACGAGACTGGACCTGTCCTTTACGACTGAGCTCTATCCCCGGTCTAGTTCGGCCGTGGGACCCTGGTTGTCTGCCCCTGAATTGTCTGCCTCCTCGGCGACGCCTGCCGGCCGATTCAGCGTGGCCAGCGGCGATGCCGATGCGGAGTAGACGGCATCGATGATGCCATACTCCTTGGCCTCCGTTGGCGACATGAAGTAGTCCCTGGAGGTATCGGCAACGATCTTCTCCAGCGGTTGCCCCGTGTGATGGCTCAGTATCTCGTGATTGGTGTTGACCAGAGTCTCCATCTCCTTGACCTGGATGAAGACGTCCGGGGTATTGCCGCGGAAACCGCCCGAGCCCTGATGGATCATGATCCGGCTGTGAGGCAGGGCGAAGCGCTTGCCGGAGGCGCCGGCGGCCAGCAGAACGGCCGCCATGCTGGCCGCCATGCCGATGCAGATCGTGCTGACCGGGGCACGGACGTACTGCATGGTGTCGTAGATCGCCAGTCCGCTGGTGATGACCCCGCCCGGCGAATTGATGTAGAGGCTGATGTCCCGCTCCGGATCCTCGGCATCGAGGAAGAGCAGCTGGGCGATGACCAGGTTGGCGACGTTGTCCTCGATTGTGTCGCCGAGGAAGATGATCCGCTCGCGCAGAAGCCGCGAGTAGATGTCGTAGGCGCGCTCACCACGGCTCGAGGACTCGATCACCATCGGGACGAGCATCGGATCGTCTCCTCCGCAAGCTTCGGGCTACGCGCCCGTTGTGGCGGCCGCTTCCGGCGGCATAGTGTTGCCGGCCGCCGCCCCGACCGGTGAGGCGGCATCCAGATCCTCGATGTGACGCAACCGCGGCGCCTCTGGATGGGCATCGAGCCAGCTGTCGACCAGTCCCTCCAACGTGCGGGTCCGTCGGAAGCTGCTCCTGATGTAGGAGCGGCCGCGTTCCGATTCAAAGTACTGGACCATGCTGCGGTCGTTCGCATACTCGGTCCGCGCGTGGGCGACTTCGGCCTCGACTTCGGCGTCCGAGACCTCTACTCCCTTGACCTTCGCGATCTCGGTCAGGACGAGCAGACTCTTCACGCGCTTCTCGGCCTGCGGTCGGAACTGCTCACGCATCTCGGCATCGGTCTTGCCGGTAGCCTTGAGGTACGCCTCTTCGCTGATCCCCTGGCGCTGCACGGCCGTGCGCATCTCGTCGCGCATGACCTCGACCTCCTGGTCGATCAGGATCTCGGGCAGCTCGATGGTGGCGTTGGCGGCCGCGTACTCGATGATCTGGTTGGCAAACTCGTGGCGTGCCCGGTCGAGGGCGTTGGCCTCCAGGCGCGTCCGCAACTCGGCCTTGAGCTCGGCCAGGTCCTCGAATTTGCCGACGGAGCGAGCGAACGCGTCGTCCAGCTCGGGCAGGACCTTGCCGCGCGCTTCCTTCAGCTTGAGCTCGAAGTGCATCTGGGCGCCGCGCATCTGCTCGACCATGAAGGTCTCGGGGATGGTCAGGTCGAACTCGGTCTCGTCGCCTATGCGCATCCCGACGATATGGTCCTCGAAGCCGGGATAGAGCCGGTTCTGGCCGAGGATGAGCGGCATCTGCTCCGACGATCCGCCGATGAACTTCTCGCCGTCGCGCGTTCCGTCGAACGAGACGATGACGTAGTCGCCGTTCTTGACGGCTCGATCCTTCACCGGTTCGAGTGTGGCCTCGTTCTCTCGCAGCTCGTCGACGACCTTCTCGACCATCGTCTCGTCGACGGCATCGACATCCGGATCAAAGCCGAAGTTCTCGAAATCGCCGAGCGTGATCTCCGGCCGCATCTCCACGACCGCCTTGAAGAGCACCGGCTTGCCCTCTTCGCCCTGGGTCACCTCAACCTCGGGCGGACCCAGCGGCACCAGGTCCTGCTCGAGAATCGCCTCTCGGAAGGAGTCCTCCACCAGCTGCTCGAGGGCCTCGTCGAGGATCGCCGTCGGTCCGAGGACGCGCTCGAGAACAGGGCGGGGCGCCTTGCCGGGTCGGAAGCCCGAGACGCGCGTCTGGCGTGACAGCCGGCCGACGGCCTTGTCGATAGCCCGAGTGAGCTGCTCCGGCGGCACCTCGAACTCGAGCTGGAGGCGTGACTTGGGTAGGGTTGTGTTGGTGGTCTTCTGCATTGTCGGGCGATTATAGGCGGCAGGGCCGCGGCGAACCGAACCCGCGCGGGCGCCGTCCCGGCCCGACCGCCGCTTGCCCGGTTCAGCGATCCTTTTCCCTCACCCAGCCCAGGTGCTTGCGCAGATGCCCGACCATCCCCACCTCGAACTCACGTTCCTCGGTGTGCGCCGGCAACGCGGCCAGCTCGCCGGCGGTGAGCGAGACATCGACATGCGTGGCGGTCATCAACGTCACGTCGTCGGCGGGCACGAAGACGCGCCGCGACGGCGACCGGAGTTGAACGACGATCCCGTGGAAGATGTCCTCGTCGTCGGATCCAAGCAGATCGAACAGCTTGCCGACCTGCTGGCCTTCCGACCGGACCGGGGTGTCCTGCGGGACGCCGCGCCAGGCGATTGGCTGATCGGCGTCGCCGCCCGCCGCGGGATTCTGTGTCGGGTCCATTTGCGCCTCCTGGTATACGCACGCCTCAGGCTGCTGCGACCAGCCTATCAGGCTGTCGAACGGCACATTCCGAAATGCCAGTAGACGAGCCGGCGGCGGCGTCCTACCTTGACCCCATGGCGACAGTGGATCGGCCTCGATCTCCCAACGATCCGGCAGGGACTACCGATCGAGCCGGCACCGGCGCAGCCGCTCGTCCCGGTCCCGGGGGTTCCCGGGCGAAGTCCGCCGACGTGGGGCTGGACGCCAACCGGATCGGGGTCGTCTTCGTGCACGGCATCGGCACACAACCGGCCTGCGAGACCTTCCTGGATTGGTCCGGTTCGATCGTCGGTCTGCTCGCGGACTGGCGATCCGACCACGGGTTCGGGGTGGATCCCGTGGTGCGATGCGACTACGACCTATCCGGGGCACGGCTGCCGATCCTCGAGCTCGACGTGCCCGAGTACGACGGCCATCCCGCAGCGACATGGGTCATGACCGAGGCGTGGTGGGCGGCCACGACCCGCTCCCCGGGCCTCGGATCTATGACCGCCTACGTCCGCCACGCCCTGCCGGAGATCATGGCCGGCATCCGCCGCAGCTACCAGGCACGGACCGAGGAGTGGGTCAAACGGCGCGCCGATTCGAGGACTTTCGCCAACGGCTCGACCGGTTACGCGCACACCGGCCTGGTCCTGGATTCGGTGCCGGGACGGCGCAGCGACTGGATCGATTTGCTGGATCGGATCCAGAAGGAGCTGACCATTCTCGCCTTCGGGCCGGCTCTCATTCTGGGGCGGGTCGTGCTGTGGGTCTACGCGCCGTTCCGCGCCATCCCGATCAGCTCGATCCAGAACATAGCCGCCCTCAAGTCGGCGGACAACTTCCTGACGCGCTGGTTCGGCGAGTTGCCGGACATCATCGACGACCCGGTCCAATCGGCCAACGTTCGAGCCCGACTGGCGGCGGCGATCCGCGGCCTCCGGGCCGAGGGTTGCGGCCGCATCGTGGTCGTGTCCCATTCCGGCGGCGCGATCGTCGGCTTCCAGACCCTCTGCGACCCCGCCTATCTCGATATCCCGGTGGACAAGCTGGTGACTCTGGGTGAGGGGCTGCAGCTGGCATGGCGCATCGAGAATGCTCACAGGGGGCTTCCACCGGGCTCGCGTCTGGCGGGCGACCTTTCCCAGCTGCGGCCGGACCTCTTCTGGGCCGATTTCTGGTCGACCTACGACCCCGCTCCCGCCGGCCCGATCGAGCCACCGGCAGGGGTCCGCGTCGCCGATCGGTCGCATTCCACGATCAATCGGATGAGCATCCTGGAGGATCACGGCTCCTACTGGGACAACGACGAGGAGTTCCTGATCCCGCTTCTCCAGCACATCGACACGCCGACCGCGGGGACCGAAGGGTCGCGCTTCTACCGAGACCTCAACCTCGGCACCGTCCGTCTGGCCTGGCGCAGACGGCGCGTCGCGGTGCTGGCGCTGTGGCGCTGGATCGCCACTCTCGGGGCAGGCCTTCCCATCGTGGTCACGACTATCGAGGCGTTGCTCGGCGCGGCCGGGGTGTCGGCCCTTGCAGGGAGCGCGGGCCCCGAGCGACTGGGAGCCGACCTCGCCGGGCGATGGGCGTCGATACCGGGTCACGAGATCATCGCCGGACCGCTCGACGGCCTCTCCAGGGTGGCCGGTTGGCCGGGCGCGCTGCCGCTCATCGGCGAGTGGGCCATCGGGGCGAGCGTCATCGCCCTGGTGTTCCTGGTGCTCGCCCGGATCGGCGTTGGACGGTGGGAGGCGTGGGATCAGCGCGAACGCCGACTTGCACGCAGGAGCGTCCCCGCTCAGGCCGGTGGTTTGCGGCCGCTGCTGACGTTCCTATTGCTCACGGCCGTGACGGTGGCGCTCTCCGCGGCCACGTTCGCCTATATGTGGCGGTAGCTCAGGCGCCCCAGGCGATCGCGATTGCCGCGGCCGCAACCACGCCGACGATCAGGAAGCTCGCACTGGTTGAGAACCGATAGCTCCACATCCTGAGCCTGCCCAGGAGGGGCAATCGGAAGGGCCCTTCGTGCGAAGCGGCCTCGAGCAGGATGGGCATGCAGTCGTCGGCTACGGCAAAGGCCGCGAAGGCCTCGGTCATGGCGAGTCGAACCCGCCAGTAGCGCCGTTCGTCCTCGGTAGTCAGCTCGGCCAGTGCCGCGTCGAAGCGCGATCTATCGAATTGATCGTTCTCGAACAGATCGGCCGTTGCCAGGATGTGTTCCCGCCTGGCCGCGGGCCTCAGCTTCTTGGCCACGGCCCGGATCTCGGTCCAGGTCCCGCCGGAGCCGCCGAAGATCATGTCGTTCACGCGGGTGGCAAGCTCCTCGTCGGCGGTCACTTTGCCGGGGCCCTCGTACAGCCGGGCCCGCTCACGAATCGCCCAGACGAACATCGCCTGGGCGGGCCAGCCCTTCCGGTTGCGGATGGCGACGATGGCGGCAACGACGGCCAGGGCTATGAAGAGCCCAAGGACGGCGACGGAGAGTCTGACCGCCGCGGTGAGGCCGAGCAGGGCCAGCCAGGCGAACACGACCACCACCGAGGCGATGGTTCCAGAACGGCCGCCGTAGAGGACGATCGACGTCTTCAGGAAGCTGACCCACAGCTTGCCGAGGTTCGGATGCTGTTCAGACAATGCCGGATCACCCCATCGAGAGTTGCCAGTTCGTCGGGCCGAGTCCGCGCCGCGGACCTGGTGGGCGAGGCGGGGGTCGAACCCGCACACCGTTGCCGGTACCAGCTCCTAAGGCTGGCGCGTCTGCCATTCCGCCACTCGCCCGCGGCCCAGAGTCTAGCGGGGAGACGGGTCGGGTGCGGCGCTGCCCGGCGACAGGCGGCCACCACGCCCGCTCCTATTGCGGCGCAGGTCCCTTCCGGCCCGCTCCCGGACGCCGCTCCCAGCGCGACTTCGTCGGTGCCGGCGCCGCAGTGGTCGACGAGGCGGTGTCCACGGCTGCGCCTGCCGCCTCCGCACGGCGGGTCTCCCGGCGGGTCTGGATCCGGTCCATCACCTCGCTGAAGCCCCTGCCGTCGGGCTTGAACAGCTCCCTCGCCAGCCGTTTGCCTGCTTGCGCCGTGACCGGTCGGAGGATGTTGCCGCCGAGTTCGGAGACCGTGCCCCGCAGGTCGCGCGATTCGCGAACCGGCTTGTTGCTCTCGAGGTAACCGACGAACTCGCGCTCGAGCAGGCCGCGAACTCGATTGCCGTCATCGCCCAGGCCATGCAGCGCCTTGTCGATCTGCGCGGGCAGCATCGACTTGGGAAGGTCCGCGCGAGGGCCGAGGACCGCGTGCCGTATGGCGCCGTAGGCTCGCTTCGGACCGCCCAGGACGACGAACGCCGCGCCCGCCGCCAGGGCGACGGTCTTGGCCGGCGCGCGCCGAATCTTGGCGGGAATGTCGATCGCCGAACGGCCGGCGGCCTCGAGCCGGACGACCTCGTCCAGCAGCAGCTGGCGTTGGGCTACGACTTCCGCCCGAGCGGCATCTGTTCGCGCACCCACTCGATGGTCTCCTTGGTTGTCTCGATGGTCTTCTCGGGCACGAATCTGGCCCGGAGCTTCTTGGTGTCGACGCCGTGGCGAAAGACGAGATAGGCCGCCACGATCGGCCAGAACAGCAACAGAGCCGCGACGCCCATCGCGGCGGCGACGCGCGGACCGGGCCCGATCGCGGCGAGCACCCCAAGCAACGCCCCGCACACGACGCCGATCAGCAAGGCCCCGATCGTCGCTCCTCGCCCGAAGCCCGATCCGAGCAGGGCACCCAGCGCCCCGATCAGCACCGCACCGGCGCCGATGGCCAGGACCCACGCCGACGGCATCCCGGAGTAATGGTGGCTGATGTACGACCAGTCGACCGCGAGCAAGCCCGTGACGACGAGACCGACTCCCAGCGCAACCGCCAACGAGGCCAGGCCGCGACGCCAGCCCAGGTCGATGATGGCGAATATGAGCAGCGCCGCCACGCCCAGCAGCAGCTCCGCGCCGTCGAGGAGACCCCAGCCGATCGACCCGAAGATCCACTCGCCCAGGAAGAGCAGCAGGCCGACGACCATGAGCATCCCGGCCAGGAAAATGAGAAGCAGGGCGATGCCGCCAAGCGCCGCCGCGCGCTTCAATTCGCCGGCGATCTCGGCGAACTCGGCCCTGGCGAGATTGATGTGTGAGCGGATCAGCCCGAAGAGCGCGTCTCGCGTCCGGCCGAACTGCTCGCCCAGGCCGGGCGCCGAATCCTTCGAGGAGGACCGGTCAGCCAAGGGACCTCCTTCGTGTGCATGTCGATAGCAACGGGATCATAGCAGCGGCGAAGGCCCGTCCCGCAAGAAGAAGCCTCGAGCCTCCCAGGCGCCGCTCGGGTCATGGACCGTAAACTCTCGTCATGGACCCCGAGTCGCCCACCACGAAACCGATTCGAACCGCGGTGTTGCTGGCGATCGGCAGCGAATTGACGGTCGGCGAGACCCGCGACACCAACAGCGGGGACCTCGCGGGCTCGCTGTCGGAGACCGGCGTGGAGGTGGCGTGGATCTCGGCGCTGCCGGACCGGATCGAGACCGTTGCCGCCGCGCTCGAGGGCGCGCTGGCCGTCGCCGACGTGGTCATCACCACCGGCGGCCTCGGACCCACGCCCGACGACCTGACGCGCGAGGCGATCGCCGCCATCTGCAACGAGCGGCCGACGGTCGATCCGGAGCTGGAGCGCTGGCTGCGCCACCTCTTCGAGCGGCGAGGGATCGCCTTCGCCGAAACGAACCTCAAGCAAGCCTGGCTCATTCCGTCGTCCACGGCGGTCCCCAACGTCCGCGGCACGGCGCCCGGCTGGTGGGTGGACCGACCCGACGGCCGCGTGATCGTCGCCCTGCCCGGGCCGCCGAGTGAGATGCGGCCTATGTGGCAGAGCTGGGTCCTGCCCCGACTCCGCGAACGCGGCCTCGGCCGGGAGCGGGTCACACGCACATACCGGCTGACCGGGATCGGCGAGTCGAACGTGGCGGCGCTCCTCGGCGAGACGCTGCTCCGAGCCCAGAACCCGGTCGTGGCCACGTACGCGCGAGCCGACGCGGTGGATGTCCGGGTTTCGGCCGTGGCCGGTGATGGCCGCACCGCGGCGGAGCTCGCCGACGAGGCCTCGGCCGCCGTTCTGGCCGCGGTCGGCGATCACGTATGGGGCCACGGCGATGATACGTGGCCGGGCGCGCTGGGCAGCGGCCTGGCTGGCCGTGGCTGGGATGTCGCCCTCGTCGAAGCCGGAACCGGCGGCGCCACCGCCCGACTCCTCGCCGACGCCACGTGGCTCAAGTCGACGCGGACCATCGCCCCCGAGAGCGCCGGGTCGACGGATACCGCAGCTGACCTTGCCCGCGACGAGATGCAGCAAACGGGCGCATCAATCGGGTTGGCCGTGCGCGCCGTCGAAGCCGGCGAGGACACTCGCGTCGAGGTCGCCGCGGCCGGGCCGTGGGGGGTCTCGGAAAGCAGCTCGACGGCGTTCCTCGGCGGCTCCGAGGGCCGGCGCCGGGCCGGCATCACGGCGGCGGCATTCCTGCACGAGATCCTTCGAAAGATGCCCATTCAGTAGCGCGGCGGTCGAGCAGGCGGCGGGCATCTGGCGGAGAATGGGCGCTCGAAATGGCGGCGCTGGAATTGGAGCGAACGATGGGCACGACGGTGAATGTCAGTGCGGCCGAGCTGGCCGGACTGCCGCTCTTCGAGGGCGTGGCCCTGGCCGATCTGGCGACGCTGGCCGCAGATTCGATCCGCCGCAGTCTGGTCGACGGCGAGACTCTGGTCGAAGCCGGCGAGCCGATCTCCGAGATCCACTGGCTCGAGAAGGGTCAGCTGGCCCTGCGCGTTCGCCACGACCAGCGGTGGGTGCTGGTCTCGACGCTCCATACCGGCGACCTCCTCGGCTGGTCGGCGCTGCGACAGGACCCCACCGCTCTCTCGACCGCGCGGGCGATCGGCCCCGCCGTCCTCATCTCCATGCCGGCGTCGGGCCTGCTGGCGCTGCTTGCCGGCGGTTCGGCGCAGTCGGAGCTGCTGCTCAAGCGCCTCTTCGGAATTGCGACGCAGCACCTCGACGAGAGCCGCGGCCAGCTGCTGCAGCTCGGCCGCGAAGGCGTCATCTCCGCGGGCTGAACTGGGGGTCGAACTAGCGGCGGGCGGCGCTCGACAGCCTGGCCAGGTCGGGAACGACGATGCTGTCGCGTTCGATCCGCAGCAGGCCGTCGGCCTCGAACTCCCCAAGGAGCTTGTTCACACTCTGGCGCGTAGCTCCGATCATGGCCGCCAGGTCGCTTTGAGTCAGCGGCGCATCCAGTCGAATCGAACCGTTCGCAAGAACCTCGCCGTGCTCCTCGGCCAGTCGTGCCAGACGCGCGGCAAGCCGGCCTGTGAGATCGAGGAAGTGCAACTCGGCGACGTGGGTCGTCAGGCGCCTCAGCTCCGCAGACAGCGACGCCAGCAAGGCATCCCGAATTGCGGGTTCGCTGGCAACGAGGGCGCGGAACTGCTCCCGCGGCAGCGCCAGAGCCTCGGTCTGCTCCAGGGCGATCGCACTCGCGGATCGAGGCGCGCCGTCGAGCAGCGCCAGCTCGCCGAGGAAGTCGCCGCGGCGCAGAGTGACCAGGATCGCCTCTTCGCCGTCCTCCGACGGGACCACGACCTTCACCGCGCCCGACGCGACGACGAAGAGCGCGTCACCCGGATCGCCCTCGTGGAATAAGACCTCACCGCGGCGGAATCGCCTGGCCCGAAGGGTCCTGGAGATCGCCTGGAGCGAATCCGCGTCCATGCCGGCGAACAGACGGCACCGGCCGAGAACTTCAGAGACGAATTCGGTCTGCAGCACGCTTACATCGTAGCGGAATGGCCGGCGTGTCTTACGTCTTCCGCCACCGCGATCGGCCCTTGCCCTTAGGATTGGGCCATGGACCCGAACTCGACAGGACGGGAGAGACACCCCACCGCGACATTGAGCCCGGACGAGTCCGCCGAGAGGCCCGCCGCTCGGCCCCGTACGCCGCGGACCAACCGCGCTTCGAGTCCCGGCATGGATCTGCGCGTGGTCCTCGCTATTCCGGCCCTGGCAATCGTGGTCATGATCTTGGCAATTGCAGTGGCGAGTGGCGGGATTCTCGCCACTGCCTCCGCAACCCCCAATGGATCGCCACCGGCCGCGGTCTCGACGTCTGCCTCGGCGGGACCGACCGGCCCAGCCGACGCGTCCCCGACGCCGGCGGCCTCCCCGGCCACCTCGCCGACGCCCGCCGCGCCGCGGACGGCTGTGCCCCTCCCCGCTCTGCTCGGCGCGATCGGTGATTCGTACAGCCAGGCCTGGGGCGTGTCGCCGGCCTACCCGCTGGACCACACCGAGTTCTCCTGGGTCATCGGCACCGACAAGAGCCATGGAGTGCTGAGCCTGCTGCAGCGGTTCCAGTCGTTGGGCGGCTCGCCGGCCGTGATCGACGCGGCTACATCCGGAAAGCAGATGAGCGATGCCACCCGTCAGGCGAACCTCGTCGTCGCGGGCGCGAAGAAGCTCGGCTCGGGTCAGACTGCCTACGTGACCTTCGAGCTGGGCACCAACGATCTGTGCGCCTCTCCCGACGCGATGACCGATCCAACGGTCTTTGGGGCGCAGCTCCAAACGGCCATCGTGGCCCTCGAGCTCGGCCTGCCGGCGGGCAGCCGCATCCTGATGCTCGCCCTTCCCGACTTCCCCCACTTCCGCGACATAACCCAGGCCGACCCGACAGCCAAAGCGACCCTGGCTCTACCGAAGAACGCCAACCGGTGCGCCCCGTATCTGGGGTCCAGCAGCGCCGCTCTGCTCGCCCAGGGAAACGACTATCTGGCCAAGTACGACGCCAGTCTGCAGGGGGCCTGCGACGGCATCAATGCTCACACCGGAACGGGCGGCGGGATCCACTGCACCTACAACCCGTTCTGGCTCGCCGACACCGATTTCACGATCGGCGACCTCAGCACGGCCGACTACTTCCACCCATCGCTCTCGGGTCAGGCGAAGATGGCCGCGGATGCCTGGCAGGCGGACGTGTGGGCGACGACGGTGATCCCCTAGGAAACCGTCGGGGCGACCTCGCCTCTGATCTCGGCAGCAGCGCGGGCGAAGGTTTCGGCCTCGGCTACGGCGCCCACGGCCGCCGCCTCGCGAGCCGCCTGCTCGAGGAGCGGCAGGGCTCGCGCCGCATCCCCCGCGGCGACGCGATGACGCGCCAGCTCGGCCGCGTCGGTTCGTGGCTCGGAGGCTTCCAGGAGATCTGCCAGAGATGCGTGCAGGAGACGCCGTCGGTCGGCCAGGAGCCGCCCGTAGGCCGCGTCGAGGAAAAGCTGGTGGCGGAATCGCCACTGGTTCGGAGGCATTCCGAGCTCTTCGGCGGCGGTGACGATACCGGCGGAGGCGAGTTCCTCGAGATCCGCCTCGTCGACCTCGCCGCCGCATAGGGATCGAAGCAGCCCTTCCGAGAACGTCACGCCGATGACCGAGGCCACCTCCAGAGCGGATCGCTGGCGGGGCGGCAGAGAGTCGATGCGCGCCCCCAGAAGCGCCCGCAGACTCAGCGGAACGCTTCGTCTGACCGCGCCGGCGTCGATCCGGAGACGCTCGCCGACCTGGTGGAGGCCCCCGGTCTCGCGCAGGGTTCGCATGATCTCGCCCACGAACAGGGCGTTGCCGGCGCTCCGCTGATACAGCCAGCGGGCCGATTCGGTGTCCAGCGCGGCGCCGGCCACGGCCATCCCCAGCTCCTCGGTGGCGACCTTGTCCAGGCCGCCGAGCTCGATGACCTCGACGTGCGGCAGACCGCCCCAGGCGGGCATCGCGGGTGGCCGCGACCCCGTCAGGATCACGAGCGGCAGATCGGCGGCCATCTGGATCATGATGTCCATGAGGATCCGGCTCGACGGGTCGATCCAGTGGAAGTCATCGATGACGATGCAGCGCGGCTTGTCGGCGATCATGCGCCTGACCCACAAGTGCGTCGCCAGCTGCAAGCCGGTCTGGAAGTCGGCCGGACCGGGCAGATCGAACGGGCCGGACTCCCAGCCCTCCTCGGGCAGGAGACTCATCTCCGAGTCGCGAGCCAGGACGGCGATGGCGCCGAGCATCAACCTCGATATCTCGGGGTCCAGATTGGGCGCGACGTCGTCGCCGAACAGGAGATGGCGGGCGATTATGCCGGCCTTGACACCCTGTTCATCGGCCAGCCAGTCGACCATGTGGCGAACCGTCCGATAGGGCGTGCCCATGCCGTGGGGCGTGTTGTCGAGCCACATCCAGGCGAACCCGGCCGCCCTGGCATCGTCCTCCATCTCGCACAATAGACGGGACTTGCCGATGCCGGCCTCGCCTCGAAGGAGAACGGCCCCTCCGCGACCCGTCTCGGCGGCCCGCCGCAGGAGATTGACCATTCGGGCCTTGTCGCCGTCCCGCCCTATCAGCGGCGCGGCCTTGCGGCAGGGATGGCTGATCACGATCCGCTCGCTTCGAAGGAGGTGCACTCCAACCGGTTTGCGCTGCCCCCGCAGCAAACGATCGCCGAGGTGGTCCACGCCGATTCGCGGCTCGGCCACGGAGACCGTGGCGTCGTCCAGCAGGATCTCGTCCGGCTCGGCCAGCTGCTGCAGCCGGGCGGCGGTTGTCATCGGATCCCCGGTCAGGGCCACGGAACTCGTCCCGGCCACTTCTCGCAGGGCGGCAACGACCTCGCCGGTGGCGATGCCGATGCGCAGAACCATCGGTTGGTCGTCGCCGGTCACGTAGCGCGCCAGCGAGGACTGCATTTCCAGGGCGCAGAGGCAGGCCCGCAACGCATCGTCGTCGTGGGCGACGGGCACGCCGAAGACCGCCAGCACCGCGTCACCGATGAACTTCTCCAACGAACCGCCGAAGTGGACCACAGCCGCGGCCAGTGCGGTCAGCGCTCCATCGACGCGGGCCCGGACCTCCTCCGGATCGAGTTCATCGACGAGCCGCGTGTAACCCACGAGATCGGCGAACACGGCGGTGATGACGCGGCGGTCACCGACCTTCAGGCCGTCGACGAGCGTGTCGAGGCGCCTGCCGCAGTGGTGGCAAAAGAGCGCGCCTGGAGCGGTCGGGGTTCCACAGTCAGGGCAGAGCATCGGGACCTCTTCGGGACGCCCGAATGTTACGCCCTGAAGCCCGCCCCAACGAGTCCCATAGAGCTACGAAACGGTAAGGACCGGTTGCTCCCGGGCGGCCTGGACGCTGACTTTGCCGGCGATGGCCCGCGCGACATGCTCCAGCGCCGCCGCGGCCGGCCCAGGCTGGCTTTGGGCAACAGCGGGGACACCGACGTCCGCGCCCTGGCGAACGGTTATGTCGAGAGGGACGCTGCCCAGGAAGTCGATGCCGTTCTCCGCGGCGTAGCGCTCGCCGCCGCCCCGGCCGAAGATGTCGGTCACCTCGCCGCAGTGGGCGCAGACGAAGCCCGACATGTTCTCGACCAGGCCCAGGATCGGCACGCTGACTCGCTTGAACATCCCCAGGGCCTTGGCCACGTCCGACAGGGCCACCTGCTGCGGCGTGGTCACGAGGACCGCGCCGGTGATCGGGACAGACTGCGCCAGCGTCAGCTGCGCATCGGATGTGCCGGGCGGCAGATCCACGACCAGGTAGTCCAGTTCGCCCCAATCCACGTCGCGCAGGAACTGCTGGATCGCGCCGCCGACGAGCGGTCCGCGCCAGACTACGGGCTGCCCCTCGGGCAGGAAGAACTGGATCGAGATGACCTTCACGCCGTTCGCCTCGATAGGCGTGATCTTGCCGTCCGGACTGGCGATCGGCTGACCCTCGGCCCCGATCATCATCGGGATGTTGGGCCCCGTGATGTCGGCGTCCAGCAGACCGACCGATGCGCCGGCCTTCGCCAGGGCCACGGCCAGGTTGACGCTGATGGTGGTCTTGCCCACGCCGCCCTTGCCGGACGCGACGGCGATGATGTTCTTCACGCCGGGGAGCATCTGCGGGGTGGAGGGCTGCGCACGACGAACCGTGGCGCCCCATGCCACTTCGATCGTCTCGGCCCCGATCGGCCGGAGGGCGGCCTCCACCCGCGACTGGATCTCGTCCTTGAGCGGGCAAGCCGGAGTCGTCAGCTCGATCGTGAAGGCGACGCGGGTGCCGTCGACCACGAGGTCCTTGATCATGTTGCGAGCGACCAGGTTGCCGCCGAGTTCGGGCTCCTGGACTGTCGAAAGGGCCTTGAGAACGGCGGCTTCGGTGAGTTCGGTCATTCGGTCTGGATCCTCGAGTCTGGCTCGGTGGCGCGCCCTCGGCCGGCGCGACTCTGTCGATATCCTACGGCTTTGGTCGGAAATCTGTAGCAGCGCCCCACTGCCGCCGGCTCCTACTGGACGCAGAACTCGTTGCCCTCCGGATCGTTCATGCGGACCCAGAACTCGCCGGCCTGATCCATGGCCCCGCGATGGTCGTCGGCGCCGAGCGCCTTGAGCCGTTCGACCTCGGCGAAGACGCGGACCTTGCGGTCCTCGATAGAAACGCCGCGGCCTCCGCTGACGTTGAGATCGAGGTGGACGCGGTTCTTGGCGGCCCTACCCTCGGGTACCTTCTGGAAGAAGAGCCGCGGACCGTCGCCGTCGGGATCCTCGATCGCCGCCGCGTCGTTCCAGTGCTCCTCCGGGAGTCCCTGCGCCCTGGCCCAGTCCTCCCAGGTAGCGAAGCCGGGCGGATCGGGCATGACGTAATGCAACGCTTGTGCCCAGAACCCCGCCTGCTTCAGCGGGTCTGCGCAATCGAAGGTGACCTGGACGTTGGTAGCCATCGGAGAACCTCCACCTGTCGCGACAGTGCCAGTTTCGCAGGTCCGGCCCACGTCTCGCCCTGGGGCTTCCCGTGTCGCGGGAAGCGGCCCTTCAGCGGGAAGGACCGGGGTCGGCAGCCGCGGGGTCGCGAGTCTCGCCCGATTCTCGCTGCGAGCGGGCCCTGGCGGCGGCCTCGAAGTGGTTGTCCCAGTAGGGCCGCCGGCCGCGCAGGAAGGCGAGCGCAGACGAGCCGAGATATGCGGCCAGGAAGAACGGCCCGAACCGCTCCCACTGGCGGATGTGCTCGCACTCGTGGGCCAGGATCGCCGGCGAGACCGTCTCTCGGGCGAAGATGTAGTTGCCGACGGTCTGAGCTCTGACAGGCATGAGGTGGATCCGGAACCAGCGCTCGACGCGAGGATCCTCGACCAGCAGCGCCGTGACCTCTCCGGACTCGACCTGCCGGGTTGGGGCGGCAATGCCGCAGCCGCGCATCACCATCAGGCCCATGATGTCGCCGGGTATGCCGCGCCACAGGTCGCGGTTCCGGGGGTGCCTGCCCAGCCAGCCTTTCACAATGCGCGAGACGGCGAGCCAAGCGTCCAGCAGCGCGGCGCTCCAACCGATCATCACGCGCCTAGACTCCGCGGCGGTCCGCCACGACGCGCCCGCCCTGCATCACAAGGACGATCCGGGCCGGGTCTCGCCATAGTTCCGGTTCGGCCAGCGGGTCGCCGGAAACCGCGATCAGGTCCGCGACTTTGCCCGGTTCGAGGGTGCCGACGAGGTCGGCCAGACCGAGGAGTCTCGCCGCTTCTGAGGTTGCCGCCTGTACGGCGCGGAATGCACCGAGTCCGAACTCCGCCATGTACGCCAGCTCCGCCGGCGGGTACATGCCGCTGAAGCTGTCCGTGCCCATGACAACCCGAACGCCACGATCGACTGCGTGCCGGAAGTTGGTCTGCTGGCGCTCGAAGAGATAGCGCATCTTCTCGACCGCCCAGGGCGGGACTTCGCCGCGGGCCACGCGCCCCTCGTCCATCAGGGCGAAGTTGATGTTGAAGGTGGGGACGAGCGGCACGTCGCGCTCGAGCATCAGGTCGATCCCCTCGTCGTCGATCAGGTCGCCGTGCTCGATGCTGGTGATCCCGGCCCGCAGGGCGTTCTTGATCCCGGCCGTGCCCTCGGCGTGAGCGAGCGTGCCCTTGATCCCGGCCGCTTTCGCCTCCTCGACGATGGCCCGGATCTCGTCCACCGTGAACTGGCTGGCGTCGGGAGTGTCGGCCGCCGAGAGCACACCGCCGGTGGCCATGACTTTGATCCAGTCCGCGCCGGACCGGATCTGGAGCCGTGTCGCGTGCCGGACCGCGTCCACGCCGTCGGCGATGCCCGGCGGCAGGTCGCTGACATCGGTGTCCAGCACCGCGCCGGATTGGGTCCAGCCATCGCCATGCCCGCCGGTCTGGGAGAGCGGCCTGCAGCTGACCTGAGTCCGCGGCCCCGGGAATGCCCCCGACGCGAAGGCGCGCTTGATCCCGGCCGGCGTATAGCCGGCGTCGCGGATGGTGGTGACGCCGGCCTCCAGGAAATCGCGGCCGCTCCCGAGGGCGCGCACGACAAGGTCCGTGGCGGATCGCTGGGCCTGATCCGCGACCGGCTCCAGGCGCAGGCTGAGGTGGACGTGACAGTCGATCAGCCCCGGCAGGATCGTCAGGCCGGACGCGTCGATGCGATCGGCGCCGTCGGGGTCCACCGCGGCCGCTCGCCCGGCGGAGACGATGCGTCCCTTCTCGTCCGTGACCAGGACGCCGGTGACGGCGTCGGGCGACCGACCGTCGAGGAGCCGCGCACCAACGAAGACCGCGGGACGAACGGGCGCGAGCATGAAACCTCCGTGCCTATCCGCCCTGCGGCCTCGGATCGCTCATACGGCGGCCATGGGGAGCGATGGTCTCGGCCTGTGGCTGCAGGCCGAAGCGAAGCGCGTGACCGGCCCATTCGGGGTCGGTGGCAGCCCACTTACCGGTCGTCTCTCCGGCGGCATCGGTCTGGGTTATCGAGCCGTCGCCGCGCAACACCAGCTTGCCCCCTTCGGCAAGCTCGAGCTCACGATGCTTGTAGAGTCGACCAGACGCGGTCGGCCAGGCGCGCTTCTCGCCTCGTGGCACCTAGACGCTCTTCGTCGGCGGCTTGGTCGCCGGCTTCGGCTTCTTGACCTTGGGCGGATGCTTCGGGGTCTTGTCACCCATTGATCTGCCTCCGATTATGCGGCCCACGTTCGATTCGACGAGCGTGCCGGATCGAGTCTAATCGGTCCTGAGGTATCGGACAGCCGCTCAGGCGACGGTTGCCGCTCGGCCGGTCGACGGTCCGTCCCGTGCGAGCGGGCGTGCGGTCGACTGGGTCGACTACTGCCGGTCAAGCCTCGAGGGAACGAGGACCGCCTGCACTGCGGACTTCCGCCCCCGGGCTGGGTCGAGCTGGGCGGACCAATCGAGCCGCAGGCTCCGCGCCTTCTCGACCTCTTCCGGCGCAGGCGCGGCGGCGATGGTCCATTCCAGCTTGCCGTTCACGCCGAGCAATGGACTATGGGCAAGCGCGCCCTCTGCCGCATCACCGGGCCAGCGGACGAACAGATCGAAAGCCGGTCCGGTTCCGACATTGGTCACGGTGAAGGCCACACCTGCCGGCGTGGTCTGCGTCTCGGCCAGCAGACGCGGCTTGACCCGGTCCAGCGCATGCCCGACGGCAACCCTGACGGCCGTGTAGACGAAAAGCCAGGGAACGACGAGCCACAGAACCAGCCATAGGACCATGACACCGCCGATGTCGCTCGACATTGTGGGACCCCCTTTCCTGTCACCGGCGCCCCCACCACCTGGTGGGAGTCAGCCTCTCAAACGCCTCAATAGCTCCTCGTGGATGAGACCATTAGTGACCACCGCGGACGCCCCGTCGATGGCCCGCTCTCCCGAGGCCGTCGTGAAGCGGCCGCCGGCTTCCTCCACGATGACGAGCGGCGCCGCCCAGTCCCACGGATGGGCGCCGGTCTCGATCATGGCCTCGGCCGCGCCCTCGGCCACGAGCATGTGGCCCCAGAAATCGCCGAAGCCACGCGTTCGCCATGCGGCGTCCATCGCCGCGTCGAAGCCCGGCATCAGCCCGGACGCCACGTCCGCGCGGCGGCTGCCGTACAACAGCTGCGACTCCTCGATAGTGGCGACGGTGCTCACGGTGATGCGCTCCGAGCCACGCCACGCTCCCCCGCCCCGCCACGCGACCCAGCGCTCTCGCATGGCCGGGGCGCTGACGACCCCCAGCTGCAGCTCGCCGTCGAGGGCCACGGCGATCAGCGTCGCGAAGAGCGGTATGCCGCGCACGAAGTTGTGGGTGGCGTCGATCGGATCCACGTACCAGCGCAGGCTGGCGCCGGCGGCCTCGGTGCCCTCTTCCTCGCCGACGATGCCGCAGCCGCGATATTCGGAGTTGAGGCGGCTCCGAACCATCCGCTCGATCAGCCGGTCGACCTCGGTCACCAGCGACTTGTCGGGCTTGGTAGACACCTTGACGTCGCGCCGGAACCCGGCCAGCGACATCCCGTCGGCCTCGTCGCAAAGCGACAGGGCGGTGTCGCGCCAGTGGGCCAGGTTGGTATCGGAGGCGACGGGCTTGGTCATGCGCTGATCGTAGCGGCAACGAGGGCCGCACATCGGGGAGCGGCAACCCCTACCGACGGCATCTCAATCCGGGTTCGTGACATCCGGCGCTTTCGTCGTGGACGGTAGACTTGGAGACTACCCCGAGCCATCAGGCAGAGTTCTGCCTCACGATCGAGCGCAGGAGACAGAAGCGGGAGTCATCAGTTGGCAGAAGGCAAGTCGTACCTCGAGCCCGGCTTCGTGATGAAGTCTCTGATCGGGCCGTTGGCCATGCGATCGGGCAAGATTCCAGTTCTCACAGTTGCCGGACGGACCAGCGGCCAGCCTCGCAGCTTGCCGATCGGCAGGCCCGTCGAGGTAGACGGACGCCGCTACCTTGTTTCGCCTCGCGGGGAAACTCACTGGGTCCGCAACTTGCGGGCGGCCGGGTGCGGCAGCTTGCGTTCACACGGCGTGACCGAGTCGTTCCGGGCAGTCGAGGTTGAGGCCGAGGAGCGCGACCATGCGATCGCGGCCTATCGCGCCGCAGCGGGGAAGCCGGTCGCGCCGGCCTTTGCGAAGCTTCCGGACGCCGCCGACCATCCCACCTTCAGACTCGACGACGCCGTGGTTGTTTCGGGTCCCAAGGGCTAGACGCTTCGGCCAGCAACCGCCGGTCCCGGCTGTTCGGGAAAGAAGAAGGGCGCCCCTTTTGGGGACGCCCTTCGGAAGTGCTGCGGGGTGGAAGCTACCGGGCGGCTTTGAGGGCCTCGGGCATGGGCTTGTGGAACTCGACCGGCTTGACGTACTTCTCGACGAGAGCGCGGCTGCCGGGGGTCCCGAGCTGCTTGAAGAGGAAGTCGACCTTGGCGGCCTGTGAGGCCAGGATCGCGTCCTTGGTCGGCAGATCCCAGAGCTGGCGCTTGAACGGACCGATCGCCTTCTTGCGGCCGGTGTAGACGAACTGCGAGTCGGTCTGATCCGGCTTGCGCTCGTCCTGGCAGTTGGCGAAGACCCATTCCTCGATCGCCTTGTGCATCTCGGCCGGGAAGGCCGGGTGCTCGAACAGGGCGTTCTGGAAGCCGGTTGCGAGGTGGATCTCGGCGCAACCGGTGGCCGGGAACTTGTGGAACATGTCGTCCGGCAGGGTGCTGGCGCCGTGCTGAACCGCACCCGAGAGGCCGTACGATCGGGCGACCGTCGAAAGCTCGGTCAGAACGTTGAAGTCGAGGGCTACCTCGGCCACGCCGCCGTCCGCGAGCGGAGTGCCGCCGTGGCTGGTGCCTGTCTGGACGGAGACCTTCGAGAGGCCGATCGCGCCCTTGGCGCGCGCGTCCAGCTCGCGGCGGTAGCCGTCGAGGTAGGCCTTGAGCTCGTCCGGAGTCGAGTTCTTCTTGCCGACTTCTCCGATCTCGCCGCCGACGCTGACGGTCGCGCCGTCGGTCTCGAGCGAGCGGATGAGAGCGGTAAGCTCGGCCGCCCGCATGTAGTTCTGGTGCTGCTGCTCTTCGAGGGTCGGGAAGGAGAGATCGACGAGCGTCGAGCTGTCGATGTCGATGTTCCGGTAGCCGGCAGCGATCGCGTCGCGGCAGCCCTTGCGGATCTCGTCGGTCATCTTCTCGGCGTCGGCCGCGTACTTCTTGGCGTTGAACTGGTAGTGGTCGCCCTGGATGAAGACGGGGCCTTTCCAGCCCGCGGCAATGGCACCGGCCAGGACGCTGGTCGCGTACTCGAAGACGCGCTGGAAGGTGTAGGTCTGCTCGGAGCGGGCCAGCTCGAAGATGACTGCCGCGGAGTCGTTCTTCTTGGCCGTCTCGAGGATGACTCGGGCCATGTCGAAGGTCTGGGCTCGAAGGTTGATGGCCGGGACGGTCATGCCTTCGTAGTCGCCGCGGGAGCGGGCCTTGTACAGATCCTGGATGCTGGCGGAGCGAGCGCCGACGGCCTGGCTCGCTTCCCAGACGATCCAGCGAGCGGCCTCGACGGTGGCCTCGTCCTCGCTGAACGTGGCCGTCCAGGCGAGGTCGTAGATGCCGCGCGCCCGGAGTCCCGCTTCGTCCACGACGACGAGGCGGTCACCCTCGATCCGCGCGATGCCGTCCAGGGCGGCGAGGAGCTCCTTGACGGAGCCGGCAACCTTTGGCATGCGTTTGTTCTCCTGAGAATGCCCGGGTCGACGCACGTCCAGAGGCGCGGCGAACGGCCGGGGGGATGGTGCACAACTAGCGATGCGAATGTTACACGGACCGGCCGGCGACTCACCCTGCCGGTTGTACCCTCCGCCATCGCCGACCGGACGCCAATGGCGGGTAGGTCGGACCCGTCGAGCCGTCTCCGCGTTCACCGTCCGGGCCGGCGCCCGCGATTGGCAGAAGGATCTCGATGCTCGTGCCGCAGCCCGGCTCTGAGACCAGGGCGACATTGCCGCCGGACGGGCTCGCCCTGACTGCAATCGTGGGCGCGACTCCAGGCACGCGCACAGCTTCTACCACCTCAGCACATATCCCCCCGGACACACGTATCCAGGGCAATCGTAACGAGTGGTTGAACGGCCCTCATCACCAGATACCCGGACTTCGACGCGGTGTTAGTCCGGGGACCGCGCGGGACGATGTGGATGACCATCGCCGCATAGTGCGACGAGCTGGGACCGGGTCGGCCGACGGCCGCAGCCTCCGGGCGGATCTCTAGCCGCGATCGGCTACGAGGCTCAACTCAGCGCCTTGACCGCTTCGCGCTCGATGGCAAGCCCACTCTTGTGGCGCGCGAAGAACTCCGTGAAACCCTTCACGTCGCGCGGGTCCGGGCTGACGGGCGCCCCGATGCTCTTGGCAATGCGCTCGTCCAGGTAGTCGGGCAGCGACTGCTCGGCGTCGGATCGAAGCATGTATCCGGCCAGCACGGCCACGCCCCAGGCCCCGCCTTCGCCGGCGGTGGCGGGGATGCTGACCGGCACGTTCAGCGCGGCGGCCATCATGCGTTGGCCTGTGTCGCCGCCCTTGAAGAACCCGCCGTGGCCGCGTATGCCCTCGATTACCACCCCTTCCTCCTCGGTCAGGATGTTCATTCCGGTCCGCATGGCGCAGAGCGAGGCGTAGAGCATCGCCCTCATGAAGTTCTCCAGGGTGAACTCGTCGTCCTCCTTGCGGACGAACAGCGGCCGGCCCTCGGTGAAGCCGGTCATGTGCTCACCGGAGACGTAGTTGATGGAGAGGAGACCGCCCGCGTCGGGATTGCCCTGGACGGCCAGCGGCAAGAGCTTGCCGTACAGATCATCGAGCGTCGCCTTGCCGCCCAAAGCCTTGTCGACCTGCCCGAACAGCGCGATCCAGTCGTCGAGGTCGGACGACCCGTTGTTCGAGTGGGCCATGGCCACGGGCTTGCCGTCGGGGGTGACGACGATGTCGATTTCCGCGTGGACGCGCGACAGGCTCTCCTCCAGCACGATCATCGCGAACACCGAGGTGCCGGCGGAGACGTTCCCAGATCGTGGGCGGACGGCGTTGGTGGCGACCATTCCGGTGCCCGCGTCGCCCTCGGGAGGGCACATCGGGATGCCAGCCGGCAGATTGCCCGAGCGGTCCACCAGCCTTGCTCCCTCGGCGGTGAGCTTCCCGGCCGTGCGACCAGCGGGCAGGACGGCAGGCAGGATGTCCCGGAGCTTCCAGCCCAGCCTGCGAGGCTCGATCAGGGCGTCGAACTTCGCCATCCGCGTGGCGTCCCAGTCGACCGTGTTCTGGTCGATGGGGAACATGCCCGAGGCCTCGCCCACGCCCATCGTGTGCTCGCCGGTGAGCTTCCAGTGGACGTAGCCGGCCAGCGTGGTCAGGTGGGCGATCCGCTGTACATGCGGCTGCCCCTCGAGGATCGACTGGTACAGGTGGGCGATGCTCCAGCGCTGCGGCACGGCAAAGTCGAGAAGCGGGGTGAGTTCGGCGCAGGCTTTGGCGGTGATGTTGTTCCGCCAGGTGCGGAACGGGACCAGCAGCTTGCCATCGCCGTCCAGGGCGACGTATCCGTGCATCATCCCGCTGAAGCCCATCGCCGCGACGGTCGTCAGCCGCAGGGAATAGCGATCGCGCACGTCCCGCACGAGCGAGGCGTAGCAGTCGGCAAGTCCCTCCCAGACGTCCTCTATGTCGTACGTCCAGACGCCATCCCTGAGTCGGTTCTCCCACGCATGCGAGCCCGACGCCAGCGGCGTGGTGTCGGGTGCGATGAGTGACGCTTTGATGCGGGTCGAGCCGAACTCGATCCCAAGGAAGGCGCCGCCCGACTGGATCAGTTCCACCACGCTACTTTGTTGCTGGTCCACTTGATCCTCCCGGGTATGTGCCGGCCGTGCCCGCAGAGGGCGCTCCCGTGGCAACGACCATCTCGGTTGACGGTTGGGCGCGGATCCCGACTCAGCGGTTCTTCTGCCCGTAGTAGGCGCCCGGGCCGTGCTTGCGCTGATAGTGCCGTTCGGCCAGATAGCTGCAGATCTTCTCGGCATTCGGGTTCAGCGCGATCGTCTGACGAGCCATGTTGGCGACAGCTTCGAGGGCGGTGGCGTTGGCCGTGGCGTCCAGGGCGTCATGGCCCCAGGTGAACGGTCCGTGAGAGGCGACCAGCGCCGCCGGCATCTCCACAGCGCTCAGGCCGAGCCGATCCAGCGTTTCGATGATTACTACGCCGGTCTCTCGCTCGTACTCCCCGGCAACCTCGCGCTCCTCCATCAGCCGCGTCACGGGCACGGCGCCGTGGAAGTGATCCGCGTGCGTCGTCCCAAGGGCGGGGATGGCGCGTCCGGCTTGAGCCCAGGCCGTCGCCGCCGTGGAGTGCGTATGAACCACCCCGCCGATGTCGGGGTAATGCTGATAAAGGACGAGGTGGGTGGGCGTGTCGGACGATGGACGGAGATCGCCTTCGACGACGCGGCCGTCCTCGAGCGAGACGACGACCAGGTGCTCGGGCAGGAGTTCGTCGTACGGCACGCCGCTGGGTTTGATGACCAGGACGCCGGCATTCCGGTCCACGCCACTGGCATTTCCGAACGAGAGCGTGACAAGGCCGGCTCGCACCAAACCCTGGTTCGCGCGCCAGACTTGCTCGCGCAGGTCCGGACATGAAAGCGGCACGGCAGCTCCTAGATCGAGACCGAAAGCAGGCTACAAACTAGCGGAGTCCACGAGCCAGGTGGTAGTAGGCCTCGTTCCAACGAAGCTCCTTCTTGAAGCTCTCGGCCGTGGTATGCGCGTCGATGAGCAGGAACTCAACGCCCGCCATCTCGGCGAAGTCGGCGATGACCTCGGCACCGACGGCCCGCGTCAAAACGGTGTGGTGCGAGCCGCCCGCCATGAGCCACGCCTCAGCGGCAACTTGTAGGTTCGGGCGAGGCTTCCAGACGGCACGACCCACCGGTAGCTTGGCCATCGGCTTGTCCGGCGCAACGAGGTCGATCTCGGTGGCGACGATGCGGAACCGATCTCCCATGTCCATCAGAGCCGCCACGATGGCCGGGCCGGTGCCGGCGTCGAAGACGAGCCGGACCGGGTCGCTCTTGCCGCCGATCGACAGAGGATGGATCTCGCAGGAGACCTTCTTGTCCGAGATCGTCGGGCAAACCTCCAGCATGTGAGCGCCCAATGCCTTCGCTCCCTTGGGATCGAAATCGTAGGTGTAGTCCTCCATGAAGGAGGTCCCACCTGGGAGGCCCTTGGCCATGATCTTGACGAGACGAACCATGATGGCCGTCTTCCAGTCACCCTCAGCTCCAAAGCCGTAGCCGTCCGCCATCAGTCGCTGGGCCGCGATGCCCGGGAGCTGCTTGAGCCCATCGAGGTTCTCGAAGGTGTCGGTGATGGCGTTGAAGCCGCCTTCGGTCATGAACTCCCGCAAGGCAATCTCGATCCGAGCCGCTTCGCGAAGAGCCTCACGATCGGCGCCGCCGACGCGAAGAGAAGCAACCACGTCGTAGGTCGCCTCGTAGACGGCGACCAGATCGTCAACCTTCTTGTCCGCCACCGCCCGAACCGCGTCGCTGAGGTCGCTGACGCTGTATCCACCCACGGAAACGCCGAACTGCATCTGAGCGGACACCTTGTCCCCTTCGGTGACCGCAACGTTGCGCATGTTGTCGCCGAAGCGGGCCAGCTTGAGGTGCCTGGCTTCGTAGAGGCCGCAGGCTGCTCGCGACCAGTTGCCGATCCGGGCCTGAACGCCCGGCTCCTGCCAGTGACCCGCCACGGTCTTGCGCACCAGGCCAAGTCGCGCCTCGATGTGGGCGAACTCGCGGTCGCCGTGGGCGGCCTGGTTGAGGTTCATGAAGTCCATGTCGATCTCCGTCCACGGGAGATCGCGGTTGTACTGGGTGTGCAGGTGCAGGAGAGGCTTCGTCAGCGCCTGCAGTCCGGCGATCCACATCTTGGCCGGAGAGAAGGTGTGCATCCAGGCAATGACGCCCACGCACTTGTCGGTCGCGCCGGCCTCGACGCACGCCGCGAGAATCGCCTCGGGGTTCTTGACGACCGGCTTCCAAACCACACGAACGGGAATCGTCTGGGCTTCGTCAAGCCCGGCCGCGATAGCCTTCGAGTTCGCGGCGACCTGCTGCAACACCGTCTCGCCGTACAGGTCCTGGCTACCTGTGAGAAACCAGATCTCGAATTCGCCCAGCGCCTTCAATACGATGACTCCCAATTCTGTGCCGGCGTACCTCCGGCCGAGTCCGTAGACGAGCGACGACCAACTACTGGATGTACTCCGCCGACCGATACGGGCAGGAGCCTTCTTCCCTGTCTTCACTGGCTCCGCAGGGGCCGGACATGCACCGACGGGTGGAAGGGAGCCGGTATGCAGCCACTCGTTCGGCGTTGCGACAGTCACTCCGACAACCATTCGGCGGGCTGACTCGCAACGCGCTCCCATTTGGCCTGAACCTTTTGGCCGGCACGCCTGCTGTGCGGCTCAGGAGCCTCTGCGCTCGCAATTGCAGGCTTGGCCAGTTGATGATAACTTTCCCGGGAACGGTCCCGGGAACGGTCACAGGCTAGCATGAGCCCTGGATGCGAGTCAATACTCGCCGGCCTGGTGGCCAGGAGGACTGATTCGCGAAGGTTCGCGGGGAGATTCCAGACCGATGGCCCAGAGACAGCGAATGACAATCCGGGACGTGGCCGCCGAAGCGGGCGTCTCGATCCAAACAGTTTCGCGCGTACTCAACAGTCGTCCTGACGTCGCCCCAGAGACGCTGCGACGGGTCCAAGAGGTGATTCAGAAGACCGGCTATGCCCCAAATATGCTGGCTCGGAGCCTCACCCAGGGACGCAGCCATGTCCTGGGCGTCGTCGCCTATGGTCTCGAGTACTTCGGTCCATCGAGAGTAGTAACGGCGATCGAGCGGCAGGCGGCCGAGATGGGCTACGGCGTCTCGCTCAATCTCATTCTGGAACCCGAAACCGGCGACGTTGATCGTCTTCTCAACACGCTACGTGCGAGACAGGTGGACGGGATCATCTGGGCCATCCCCGAAGTTGGCGACAACCGCGCCTGGTCCCGCACCAAAGGCTCCGAGCTCCCGGTTCCGGTGATGCTCGTGGGCGGGATGGCAGATCTGCCCGCCCTCCCTTCGATCGGCATCGACAACGAGGCCATCGGGCGGCTGGCCACCGAACACCTTCTCGCCGGAGGGAGCAACAAGATCGCGATCGTCACCGGTCCGCTGAGCTGGTGGGAAGCCCAGCAGCGGTTGTTGGGTTGGCGCAAGACCCTTGCCACGAACGGTCTCGATGTTTCAGACCGGCTAGTCTTCGAGGGCGATTGGACCGTCACAGCCGGCGAGCACGGGCTCCAGCGCTTGCTCGACCGGTGCCCCGAGATCGACGCCATCTTCGCCAGCAACGACCAGATGGCCCTGGGGATCCTTTACGCAGCCCACAGGTTGGGGCGCAGCGTGCCCGACCAGCTGTCCGTGGTGGGCGTCGACAATATCGCCGAGGCCTCGCACTTCTGGCCGCCGCTGACGACCGTCTATCAGCCCCTCGGCGATGCAGGCGCACTTGCCGTCAAACAGATAGACCTGTTGATCGGCAAGTCCACACAGCCCCGGCGAACTCAGGACTTGCCGTCCGAGATGACGCTCCTCATGCCGGAGTTGATCGTTCGCGAGAGCGCCCGGTGCCTGGAGTCCGTGGTTCGGCCGGCAATTGAGCCAGCTCAACGAACTGCGGCGGCCGGCTCCTGACAGCCGCGGCGGCCCGCTCGTTCACACCCGCTCCTTCGGCCGTTGACACGAACGGCCACTCCTCTCTAATATCCCCGGGTCTGCCGGGAAGGCAGCCGTACACGAGGTGTGTTGTGCGAAATCTCTGCAAGACTGCGGCGGCAGCCACCCGAATGGGCGGCGGCGACGCCGTGCATGGGGGATTTGCGCCCACCGAGAGGTAGACCGAGGCGGTAGAGCCGCCGGATGAACCTCTGAGCCGTGGGCCAGATCGGGCCCCCGGCTTTTTTGATGCCCTCCGCCGACCGACGCGTCGCGTTTCGAGGGCGAAGCCGCGAGCCCTTCCCGCTTCCCCACTCCGCTCGCGGTCGTCCGTTCCGCGAGCCCACCCTCCAGGGAGGTGAAATGAGCATCGCGGTTCAGGAAACGACTCGAACGCCGAAGGCGGCATGGCCGTCGGCAGCGGAACCAGCCGCCCCGTCGGCGCCCGAGCTCCCACGAACCACCGCCGGACCGGCGGCACTCCTCGTCGAACACGCCACGAAGCGCTTCAAGGTGGAACGGCGGAAGCCGCCGGTCGTGGCCGTGGACGACGTCTCGATCCTGATGGAGCGAGGCGAGATCTACGGTCTGCTCGGCGCCAACGGCAGCGGCAAGTCGACCTTCATCCGTCTCGTCAGCGGTCTGCTGACTCTCGACGAGGGCCGGGTCGAAGTCTTCGGACACGATCTGGTCCGCGAGGAGATGGCGGTCAAAAGGCTGATCAATCGGGTCAGCGTCGACGCCGCCTTCTTCAAGAAGCTCTCGCCTGCCGAGAACCTCTCGTTCGCGGCTCGGCTCTACGGTCTCGACGCCGGCGCTGCCCGAAAGGAAGCGGTCCGGATCATGGCCAGGCTCGGCATCGGCGAGAAACGGATGAGCCGGCCCGTCGAACAGATGAGCCGGGGCATGCAGCAGAAGGTCGCCATCGCCAGGGCACTCCTGACGAGCCCGACGCTGCTGCTGCTGGACGAACCGACTACCGGCCTCGACCCGCGCTCCAAGCTCGACGTCCAGGCTTTCATCGAGGAACTACAGGCCGATCACGACGCCACGATCGTTCTCACGACGCACGACCTTGCCGAAGCCGATCGGCTTTGTGGACGAATTGGAATCCTGGCCGGCGGTCGACTCACGGCGGAAGGCACGCCGGAGCGGCTCAAGGCCGAAATCGCAATTGAGGACGGCAGTCCGCCCACCCTCGAAAGCGTGTTCATGAAATATACCGGCCGCTCTCTCGACGACGACGTCGAAGAGAGCGGGCCCGACGACTGACATTCGAAAGGACACTACGTTGCAGTACCACGAATTGGCGCGCGTCATCCACGACGAGCGCCAGCGGGAGATCGAGCGCTGCCTGCGAATGCGGGCCGAGCGTGGGTCTTACCCGCCTGGACATTCGATACGACAGCCCATCGGTCGCCTGCTGATCCGCTTCGGATCTCTCCTCGCGGCCGAAGGCCCAATCGAGGCCGGGCAGTTCCGTTCGTCCGGCCAACCGGAGATACAACCATGACCACGATTACTCGAGAGGCCCGCGCGAGCTATGCCTTCGTCGAGCGCAACTTCAACCTGACCAGGCGCTACTTCGGCTGGGAAGTGGCCTTCCTCGTTTACGCGGTAGCCGGCGCCCTCTCGGTTTCGTTCATCGGCGCATCCGTCGGCGACCGCCGGCTGCTGATGCTCCTCGTCGTGGGCGCCGTCTTCTGGAATTACCTGTCGGTGGTCTTCCAGTCGATCGGCGACACCATCACCTGGGAGCGTTGGGAAGGCACGCTCGAGTACACCATGATGGCTCCGGTCCGACGCTCGGTGCAGCTGCTCGGATCGGCGCTGTACGCGGTCATCTACGGCCTGATCCACACCACGATCTTGCTCATCATCCTGGCGCTCTTCTTCTCGCTCGACCTCGGTCGAGCGAACGTCGGAGCGGCGGCGCTGTTCATGGTCGTCGGCTCGGCCAGCCTCATCGGCATCGGCATGCTGGCCGCGATCCTGCCGATGATGTCGGTCGAGCGGGGCTCGCAGATGGTCTTCGTCCTGCAGTCGTGCCTGCTGCTGGTCAGCGGCGTGTACTACCCGACCGCCATTCTGCCGGGCTGGATGCAACTGATCTCGCGGATATCGCCGGCGACGTACGTCCTCGACGCGATCCGGCGGGCGCTGATCGACGGCGCGCCCGTGAGTCAGCTCCTGCCCGACTTGTGGCCGCTGCTGGTCATGGCCTTCGTCTTCATCCCGATCGGGCTGTGGGGCTTCGGCAGGGCCGAGCGCTACGCCAAGCGGACCGGCAAGCTCAAGAGAGTGGGCTGAGGCCACGAACAGTCATCGATATCGACAACCAACATCGGCCGGATCCGGGCAAGACATGAGATCCGGCCGCCAGGAGGGAACGCATCCACTGTGATGGAAACTCTGGCACCTACTCCAATACTGGAACCTGAAGAGTTGCTCCACGACGGGCGCCGTCCGCGCGTGACGATCTCGGTCTCGCGTGCGACCGCCGCCCATCTCGAGGACTGGCTCACGGAAAAGCGACTGACGGCGGCCCATGAGGCCGCGCACTGCGCAGTTGCCCGCCTGACCGAGCCCGGATGGGCAGAGACCGACCGATGAATCCACACTCGTTGGGAAGCGGCACTCCGGGGGCCCCGGATCAACTCTCCTACTCCCTTGTTTCGTGGGGCTGGGACGACCGCTGGGCGGCCGAGTTCGCGCCGTTCGCCGATTCCGACATGTGGCCAGCCAGAGTCACCGCCCAGCACCGCGGCGTGTGGATCGTGATCGGCGAGAAGGGCGAGACCGCGGCGTCGCCGACCGGCAAGCTGCGTCGCGCCGCCGGCGACTCGGAGTACCCGACCGTTGGGGACTGGGTCGCGTGCATCGAGTCGCCCCACGAAGGCGTGGCGGCGATTCACGCAACGCTGCCGCGGCGTTCCGCATTCCGCCGCAAGGCGGCCGGGTCTCGGCCCGGGGCGCAGACGATCGCGGCGAACGTCGACATCCTCCTGGTCGCGACCTCGCTCAACGCCGACCTCAACCCTCGCCGACTTGAACGCTACGTGACCATGGCTCGGGAGTCGGGCGCGGAGCCGGTGCTGCTGCTCACCAAGGACGATCTCGTCGAGGACGGCGCGGCCGTCGTCGAGAGGCTCACCGACCAGTTGCGCATCCCCGTTGTGGCCTTGAGCTCGCACACCGGAGCAGGGATCGAAGCCATTCGGCCGTGGCTGCTGCCGGGCCGGACGGTCGCGCTCGTCGGCTCGTCGGGGGTCGGCAAGTCGACGCTCCTCAACCACCTGGCCGGTGCGGAGCTGATGGAAACCCGTGAGATTCGTGAGGACGACGGGCGAGGACGCCATACCACCAGCCACCGCGAGCTGTTCCGCCTGCCCGGAGGGGCGCTGATGCTCGACACGCCGGGCGTCCGCGAGATGGGGCTCTGGGAAGCCGACGAAGGGCTCGACGAGACCTTCGACGAGATTCTCGAGCTGGCCGATCGCTGTCGCTTCCGCGACTGCGGCCACGGGAGGGAGCCCGGCTGCGCCGTCCAGGCGGCGATCCTGGCCGGCGACCTCGACGAGGCTCGCCTTCGAAGCTACCAACGATTGAGCGAGGAGCTGGCCGGCCAGGCATCGGAGGCCGAACGGCGCGAGGCCAAGAGGCAGTTCTTCAAGTCGGTCCAGGTCAACGCCCGGGCCCGGGCCAGGATCGAGAACAGGGCTTCGCGGGATCGGTGAAGGCGCCTTGACCCGGCGGAGGCGCAACTTCATCCTGGTGGCATGGGCGGGAGGCGGAGTCCTGGACCGGCGAGCGCAATCGCGCCGGCCCTTGCCCTCCTCTGTGCCTCATGCTCCGGCGCGGCGCAGTCGCCCGCGCAATCCGCCCCGGCGGTCGATACAGGGAGGGAGACGGCGATGGCCGGTTTCGTGCTCACCAGCCCCAGCTTCGAAGAAGGTGGAGCCATTCCCGGCCGCCACTCATGCGACGGCGCGAACGTTTCGCCGGCCCTGGCCTGGCAGGGCGCTCCGCAGGGAACCGTTTCGCTGGCGCTGATCGTCGACGACCCGGATGCCCGCAACTTCATCCACTGGGTCGTCTTCGACATCCCCGGCGCCTCGGCGGGCTCCCTGCCTGAGGGCCTCCGCGCGACCGACGCGCCGCCGCAGGGCCGCAACGACTTCGGCCGGCCCGGCTACGGCGGGCCCTGTCCGCCGAGCGGTACGCATCACTATCGATTCACGCTCTGGGCACTGTCGTCGCGGCTCGGACTGAATGGAACGCCGTCGGCGGCGGAGGTGCGGACCGCCTCCACGACGCGAATCCTCGGCCAAACGACGCTGACCGCGACGTACACACGCCAGTAGCTACTCTCCGGCAGCCGCTTCCTCGGCCTCGAGCCGCTCCTTTAGAGAGGCGAAGGCCTGATCCCCGGCCTGCTGAATCGGGCCCTGGATCATCGGCTCGAAGCCGCCCAGCATGCCGCCGAGCGTCACATCGGCGAGCCAGGAGGCCGCGGTCAGCTTGGGGCCGAGCTCGGCCAGATCGATGGAACCAGTGCCGTTGATGGGCCCGCCCATGATCTGACCCTCGATGCTCGCGGCGATCCGAGCGGGGGCATTCGTTTCGGTGATCGCGAGGTCCAGGACGACGTTCAGCGGCATCACCCCCGACGGCGCCGAGACCGTGACCTTGTAATGGCTGTCGTCGATCTTCTCGATCTGGGCCTGACCCGATGAGTTCGACTCGGCCGCGCGGTTCGGGTTGCTGATCGTCTCCCAGACACGCTGGCGGCTCGCCGCAATCCCGGTTTCCCCTGACAGATGCATCGTTCCTCCTGGGAGCTCCGCGGTCGCAGATCGCCGCAGGGGCATCGTAGCGGGTTGAGCGCGCCATCGCGGCGCCCCTCTTACGCCCGGCTTACAAATGGCCTGCGGACCCGGCGGCGGCCGACGTATGCTCCGCGCATGAAAACCATCCTCGTCGTCGACGATGAGCGCAACATCGTGGAGCTGGTCCGCCTGTATCTCGAGAAGGAGGGCTTCAACGTCGTCTCCGCCAGCGACGGCGAGGCGGCCCTGGTGCAGTACGAGCGCGCCGAGCCGGACCTTGTCGTCCTCGACCTGATGCTGCCCAAGCTCGACGGCTTCGAGGTCTGCCGCGAGCTGCGTCGACGAGGCGACGTGCCGATCCTGATGCTGACGGCTCGATCGGAGGACATCGACGCCATCGTGGGCCTCGAACTCGGGGCCGACGACTACGTGACCAAGCCGTTCAACCCCAGGGCGCTGGTTGCCCGGGTCAAGGCGATCCTGCGCCGGACCGACGCCACAGCCAGGGGCGGGCGGCCAATCCAGGTCGGTGAGTTGCGCATCGACCCTCGCCGGCGGGAGGCCTCCATAGGCGATCGACGGCTCGAGCTTCGAGCCCGCGAGTTTGATCTGCTGGCGGCGCTTGCACGCGACCCCGGCGTGGTCATGACTCGCGACGCATTGCTCGAGGACGTGTGGGGCACCGACTTCCCGGGCGAAACGCGGACCGTCGACGTCCACGTTGCAGAAGTTCGCAAGAAGCTCGGCGACGATGGCCCGCAGGTGGAGACGATCCGCGGCCTCGGCTACCGGCTCGTACCGCCGCCTCGAGCGACCGCCGGTGCGGCCCCTGCCGAACCGACCTCGGCCGCCGACTAGGTCCCGGCGCCGATGGTTCCCCGCAGCCTGAGCAAGAGGATATTCCTCGCCTTTGCGGGGCTCGGCGTCGCGATGCTGGTCACCGTCAGCGGCTCGCTCTTTCTGGTTCTGCGCGACGCCCATCAAGACGAGACCAAGCAATCACTCGGGTATGTGGTCGTCTCTTTCGAGGCGTCCCTCGTAAGGAACCCCGTGACGGGACAGGGCGGATTGGAGCAGCGGGTTCAGGACGAGACCGCACAACTCGTGACCGACGGCGGTTTCGTGCTCGTCCAGGGCCCCCGTGGCGCAATCAGCGTCGTGGCCGGCGGCCCTTCCTCGACCCTCATGCCGACGCCGCCTGTGGGAGTCAAGAACTACATCGACACGCTCACAACGTCGGATGGCCAACGGTACGTGTTCATCGAGACCACCGCCAACGCGACTGGGGGCTTCAAGCTCCTCTTCGCCACACCTGACACCTCGACCCAGCAGGCGCTCGACGACATCGGCAGAACGCTGTGGATGATCGTGATCGTCCTGCTGGTCATCGGCATACCGATCGCCTGGCTCCTGGCTCGCTCGGTCACCGCCCCGATGCGCCGCCTGGCCAAGGCCGCGCGCGACCTGCCGGCTACTTCCGGGGAGATCGAGCCGCTCCCACTCGAAGGGCCGACCGAAGTCAAGGTTCTCACCGAACGCTTCAACGCCATGGCCGACGAGCTGGCTTCGACCAGGCACGAAGAGACGGCCATGCTGGCCAACCTGCGCCACGACCTGCGCACGCCGCTCACCAGCATCGGCGGTTACGCCGAGGCGATCGCCGACGGAACGGCAAAGGGCGAGCGTGCGGTGGCCGCCGGACGCACGATCGCCGAGGAGGCCCAACGGCTCGAGCGCCTGGTCGGCGAACTCGGGGTCGTCGAACGGCTTCGCGACGGTCCGGCGGCGCTCCGACCGGAGGCCCTCGACGCGACCGAGCTTGGCGGCGCCGCCGCGTCGAGGTTCGAGAGCCGTGCGGCCGCACAGGGCGTGACCATCGAGACGGCCGGCGCCACTGCCGGCGAGCCGAAGCTGGCCTTCAGCGGCGATCGGCTGGCCGTCGAGCGGATCCTTCAGAACTTGCTCGACAACTCGCTATCGGTTCTGCCCAAAGGCGGCCACGTCTGGCTGCGCGCCGCGCCTCTGGCGATGCCGGACCGGGCCCCCGGGATCTCCTTCAGCGTCACCGACGACGGCCCGGGCTTTCCTCCGGGAACTACGGAGAAGGTCTTCGAGCGGTTCTTCCGCGCCGATCCCTCGCGCCAAGGCAGCGGCTCGGGGCTGGGTCTCGCGATCGTCCGCGAGCTGGCTCGCGCCCACGGCGGCGAAGCCTGGGCCGAAAACGTCGCCCCGCACGGCGCCCGCGTCACGGTCCTGATGCCGATCGTCCCGGCCGTGCCGGCGGCGGAGACGGCCGAGCCGCCCGCCGGCTAGCTGCTCCGCCGCGAACCCACCGCGCCCCGCCTCCCGTGGCATAAGCCACGCGGCCGTTATCCTTGCGCCGTGAGCGACTCCCCTACTCCGACCGGACCCCCGGCTCAGATCTCCCACCTGGTTCGCGAGCGAATGGAGGCCCGCGGTCGCGGGGACTGGGCGACCGCCGACGCCCTGAAGGCCCAGATCGAGGCCGCCGGCTGGCGGATCGTCGACCACGGCAATCGAACCAGCGTCAGCCCGGCGGCTCCGGCAACCGTCGACGTCTCCGGCGAGCAGCGCTACGGATCCGCGGCGGCAGTGCCATCGCTGCTCGACGAGCCGGCCACGACGCCCTGGACGGTAGTGATACTGGCATCGGAGCAGCCCGATCGCGTCTCGCGGCTTCTGAACGCGCTTCGGGCCCATGCCCCGGCCGGAACCGGGGTTGTGCTCGTGGCCAACGACCCGAGCGAGGCCCAGGCCGCCGCCCTGGTCGCGCAGTCGGCGGATCGGGCGCCCATCGGCGGCGCCCTCCCGGAGGTGCTTCGGACCTCGACACGGCTCGGGTACGCGGCCGCTCTAAACATCGGCCTGCGCCGCGCCGGCGGGGAGTTCGTGCTCCTCGCCGACGGCAGCGCTTGGCCGACCGGCGACGCCCTGAGCCCACTCGCGGCCGCCCTCCACGATCCTGCGGTCGCGGCCGCCGGCGGCTTCGGGTTGGCCGCCGCGGAACCCGGCCCGCTTCGACCCAACGCCCTTGACCGCATGAAGTCGGCCGCCGCCACCACAGCCGCGGCCGAAACCACTGCCCTCGAGGGCGCGTGGCTTGCCTTCCGCCGTTCGGACTACCGCGACCTCGGCTCGCTCGACGAGCATTTCGTCACGCCGGCCTGGCTCGATCTGTGGTGGACGCTGAGGTTGCGCGCCGGCGAGGAACCGGAAGGTGCCGAGTACGTGGAGCCCGAGGGCGACGCCGAGTCGGGCGAGTCGGCCGCCCCCGAATCGGCGACGGCGGAGCCTCCGCGGATCGAGATGCCGGCGCCGCGTCGGGCCGTCCTGCTCGAGCTCCCACTCGCTCGCGACGAGGTCGCCTGGCCGCCCGACAGGTCGCGCCTCAACCGCCGCAACATGTACCGCGTGCTCGACCGATTCGGCTGGCGCGAAGACCTGGCCTGAAGGTCGGCTACTTGATCGTCAGACGCGGCGCAGCGAGGACCGACGTCGTCTGGCCGGCCACGTGCCCCAGGGGCTGCTGGTAGAACTGCTGCCAGCGACTCGTGCCCATCGCCACGCCGATCAGGATGACCGCGACCAGCGCTGCGACGCCGCCGACCCGCAGGAGAGCCGTCTGGACGGACGGGCGACCGCCGCCGGGCGTGTGCCACATCGATGCCAGCGTGGCCACCTGCCCCGGCGGCAGGATGAACCCCAGCCAGAGTCCTGCCAGCAGCCCGCCGACGTGGGCGTAGTTGTCGACGTTCAGGAGCCCCGAGAAGCCGATCACCAGGTTCAGCACGATGAGGATGCCGACCTGCGCGGCGATCGCGCGCGACTGGGCGTCGAGGATGGCGTGATGGAAGCGCGTTGCCACCAGAACCACGCCGAAGAGCCCGAAGATGGCTCCCGAAGCGCCGACGCTCCAACCCTCCGGCCCAAACAAGAAGCTCGACGTGCTGGCGGCCACGCCGCAGACCGCATACAGGGCCAGCATCAACAACGACCCATACATGCGTTCGACGAGTTGGCCGGCGTACCAGAGGGCGTACATGTTGAACAGGAGATGGAGGATGTCGGAAGGGTCGTGGACCAGGGTCACGGACAGGAGCCGGTAGTAATCGCCGTTGGCCACCAGGAAGGGATGGAGGGCCAGCTGGCCCTCGAGCGACGAGGGATTGATGACCTGGAAGCCGCCCACGACCGTGAGAGCGCCCGACATCGCCGCCAGGGAAGTCACGACCGTCACCGCGATGATCAGGTAGGTCATGAAGGCCGGCAGCGTGTCGCCCCGGCTACGGGCGAAATAGCGGTTGGCCGCCCCCGCGTTGCCGGTCTCCTTGTTCAGCCAGCCAAGCCGTGAGGCGATCTCCGCCTTGTCCTCCCTGGGAGCGCGCTTCTCGCACTGGTGGTAGGCATCTATGGCGCCGCGGACGTCACCCTCGCGGACGCGGGCGGCGGCAACCTGACGCCAGGCCCGATATGCCACCGGCGTCTCACCGAAGCTCGTGGCGCGCTCCCAGGCTTCGCGAGCCTCGGTCTCACGATCGAGCCGGTACAGGGCGTTACCGATGCCGTAGTAGCCGGCGGCCGACACGTCGCGCTCGGAGCTCCCGAGCGCACGCGCGTAGAGAGCCAGGGCATCCTCGGGCTCGCTGCGCTCCATCAGGTCGTCCGCCTGAGAAATGGCGGCGATGGCCGTGGCTCGATCGAGCGGGGTGCGGGCCGTAGGGTCGAATCCCGGCGGCAGGGCTGTTCCGCCCTCGATGCGAAGCCCGTTTGTGGCGCGATCCATAGGCCGGCACTCTACAGGAAGCGGGCGCGACCTACTCGACGATCGGCTCCCAGCCGGAGGATGCGACCGCCTCCGCGAAGGCGGCGCGCGGATCGACCCCCGCGTCGAGGGCGCCGGCGAAGATGCCGACGAGCCGGCCGAACGAGCCGTCGTCCTCCGCCGGGGCTTCGAGCAGAGTCGCGTCGGCCGGAACCGCCGGCGGCTTCGCCCCGGCCGGTACCAGCACGATCAGGCGAGCGGCGGCGTATGCGGCGCCCTCGACGGCCGCGACGATCCCGGTCTCGGCCAGTGGATCAGCCACGACGATGACGCCCGCGGCAGGCAGGAACCGCAGAGCCAGCTCCACGTCGGCGGCTTCCAGCATGGGTCGAGCTGCGGCGTCTTCGGGAAGGAGCAACGCCTCCGGCGTCTCGGCGTCAACCTCCGCGAGGTCGTCGTCTGTGGCGACGGCCGCCAGAACCGGCGTGGGCCGGACCGGATCGCGCAGCAACGCCGCGTGGCCGATGCCGAGCCGGCCGAGCGCCACCACGACGGCGTCGCCTGCCCCATCGTTGCCGACCTTCCCTACCAGCTCGACGGCGCTGCCCCGCCCCTTCGCAGCGGCCGCGACCTCAACCGCCAGGCCGCCGGCGCATTGCTCACCGTCGGGTGAGTCGGCGTAGGCGGGCAGCCCGACCACGACGATCAATCGGCCGCCTCCTCTCCCTCGCCGGACTCGACCGGGACTTCATCGGTGACGACCTCGAGCTCGCCGAAGCCGGCCGACTCGAGTTCGGCCGCCACGACGTCGGCATCGCCGACGGCCACGATCGCCAGCCGATCGGGATGGATGTGGTCCTGCGCGGCCTGCTGGACGGCATCGATCGTGACGGCCTCGACCGCGGGCCGGTATCGGGCCAGCTCATCGTCGGGTAGCTCGTGGATGAACAGACCGTCGAGGGCGGCCACGACCGCGCCGGGTGTCTCGAAGCGCAGCGGGAAGACGCCGACCAGGTAGTCGCGGGCCGCGGCCAGCTCGGTCTCGGTGACCTTCGTCTCGCGAATTCGGCGCAGCTCCGAAAGGCACTCGGTGATCGAGGGCACGGTCGCGGCCGTCTGGACGGCGGTTCGGACCGAGAAAGGGCCGGCCCCTCGGCGCATGTCGAAACCGGCGCCGATGCCGTAGGTGTAGCCCTTCTCCTCGCGCAGGTTCATCTGCAGGCGTGAGTTGAACAGGCCACCCAGGATGGCGGCCATGACCTGGACCGCGTGGAAGTCGGGCCCCCTCCGTGCCAAACCGACGTGCCCGATCCGCAGCTCTGTCTGGACCGAGCCGGGCCGGTGGTAGAGGCGGACGATCGGATGATCCACGGCGGAGGCGGCCGATGGAACGTCGGCGGCAACCGACGTCGGAGCAGCCGTCGCCCTCGAGCTTGAACCAAGATGCGCCAGCGGCGAGCCGAGGGCGCCGAGCACCTGGGCCGTCGTCACGTCGCCGCCAACGATGATTGCCGTCCGTCGGGGATCGAGAAGCGTGCGGTGGACGCCGCGCAGGGCTTCGACGCCCAAACGCGGCACGCTCGCCTCGTCGCCCGCGGCCGGTCGCGAGTACGGCGACTCCGGCGCGTACAGCGTCGCGGTGAAGGCCCTGTCGACGCGGCGCCGGGAGTCCGCCATGACCTGGAGCAGATCGTTGAGTCGCTCCTCGCGGAGCCTGGCCACGTCGGCCTCCGGGAAGGTCGGCCGCTCGACCAGCTCACCAAGCAGCGCCAACGCCGCACCCAGTCGAGGCGCCGCCACTTCGACGGAGGCGACAACGGCATCCCAGCTGGCGTCGACGTTGAGTGTCGCGCCGAGGCGTTCCGCCGCTTCGGTCAGGGCCACACCCGGATAGTGTTCGGTGCCTTCAGTCATCGCCCGCGCCGCCAGGATGGTGGCGCCCGCCAGATCCGCCGGCTCGTCGCCGGCTCCCCGCCGCACGATGAGGTTGGCCGATACCAGCGGACGTCCGGGGATGTGCACGGTGAGGAGCTGCATCCCCGAGGGCAGTACTGTTCGATCGAACTCCGGGAACGTGTATCGACGCGGCCGGCCCGGCGAGGGTCGAACGGCGAGGATCTCTTCGAGCGTCATGCCGCGGTCTCCGCGTCGTTGGTGGTGGCCGCGGCTTCCCCGCCCGGCACATACGTCAGCACGACTCGGTTGTCCGGCCTCAGCAGCTCCGCGGCGGCGGCCTGGATGTCGGCCGCCTCGACGGCCAGGTAGCGGCCGAGCTGGCGGTTGATCATCTCCGGGTCGTCGAGCAGCGTGGCGTACATGGAGAGCCGATCGGCCCGCTCGTCGACCCGCTGAAGCGCCTCCAGCTCGAACGTCTCGATGAGAGCCCGAGCCCGGGCAAGCTCGTCGTCCGTTACCGGCTCTCGACCGAGCAGCTCCAGCTCCTCCTCGAAGGCCCGCTCGACGACATCCGGATCGACTCCGGGTCGAACCGTCGCCTGTCCGGCTGCCAGCGATGCGCCGCCGATCAGGCCGAGGGCGAAGAACGAGACATCCTGGGCGATCTCCTCATCGCGGACCAGGCGCCGGTACAGGCGGCTGCCCTTTCCGCCGGCCAGGATCTGGGCCGCGACTTCCAGCGCGTCGAGGCGCGGATCGCCCATGGCCGGAGCTCGGAAGCCGAAGAAATGGCGCACCAGCGGCACGCGATCCTGAACCACTTCTCGCGATTCCGACCCCAGGATCGGCGGCAAGGACATGTCGCCGAGCGGCGGGATCGCCGGGTTGGCCGGGATCACGCCGAAGTAGCGCTCCGCCCAGGCCCGCGCCGCGGCCGGATCCACGTCACCGACGATGGACAGGACCGCGTTGTTGGGCGCGTAGTAGGTTCGGAAGAATGTGGCGACGTCCTCGAGCGAGGCGGCGTCCAGGTCGTCCATCGACCCGATCGTGGGGTGGTGGTACGGATGCTCCGGCGGGAAGAGATGCTCCTGGAGCTTATGGAACCAGTCCCCGTAGGGCCTGTTGTCGTACGAGGAACGCTTCTCGTTCTTGACGACGTCGCGCTGGTTGTCCAGGTTCTCCTGGTTGAGCGCGTCGAGCAATGTGGCCATGCGATCGGCCTCGAGCCAGATGGCCAGCTCGAGCTGATGACTCGGCACGGTCTCGAAGTAGTTGGTGCGGTCGAGCCAGGTGGTGCCGTTCATCGTGCCGCCGGCTCCCTGGATGAGGGCCATGTGCTCGGCCTTGGCCACGTGGCCCGAGCCCTGGAACATGACGTGCTCGAAGAGATGGGCGAAACCGGTCTTACCTGGGACCTCGTGCTTGGAGCCGACGTTGTACCAGATGTTGACCGCGGCCACGGGCGCCAGGTGATCCTCCGAGACGATCAGCCGCAGGCCGTTGGCCAGACGCTCGTCGGTGAACCTGACACTTGGGGCGCTCATTCGGGTCGGGCTCCTACTTGGGCGCGCCGCTCCGTTCGCGGCGGTCACGCGAGTGCTGGCCATTGTACGGGGCGGACCAGGACCGGGCTCGCGTCCACGCCCTGCGGCGCGAGATCGAGCAAACCGATCCGCCGGGAAAGGGCCGCCGTGCTCGGCGCGAGCGGCGGGCCATTCTTGCCTTACGACTAACATGTGTTAGTCTTCTATCTAACATCACCCATCAAGAAGAAGCACCATGGCAGCCACCCGAAACCCAACCGGCGCACCCACCAGGCCGAGCGGACTCGTTCGCCCGGGGCTCACCGCCGCCGCCCTCCCCTCCGTGGAGCTGGATCCTCGGACCGGCTTTGACTTCCTTACGAGCGCCTGCAACGACTGCGGCGAGCTCGAGGACCTGCTACCGGAGGACCGGCGCTGGCTCGAGGAGTCGCGCGCCGCGCTGGCCGCCCAGGTGGGAGCGGGTTCATCGGTCGAGAGCTGCGGTGGATTCGTGGCCGAAACCGGCCGGATGATGATCGGACGCCCGGAGCTGCGCACGGCGCGGGATGTCGTCGATGCCATAGATGCCATGAGAGACTCGGAGCTGCTCGAGACGATGGTCGGCGAGCTGCTCGAGGACCAGGAGCTGGGGACCCTGACCCGTCGAGCCATCGACGGCGACGCGGCCGCATACGCCGACCTGCAGGCAAAGCTGGAGTCGGTCAAGGGCCACTCCGTCATCCCCGGATCGTTGGCCGACATGACCCGCATGGCTCGCGTCGTGGTCCATTTCTGGTTGCCTCGCTACGAGACCGTGGAAGCCCGCGTCGGCCGAATGCTCGACAGGGACGTGGCCGCCCGTCGGCTGGACGACTCCGTGCGCGATCCGATCGGCTTCGTCGAGCGGACCACCAACGGCATCAGGCTTGTTCCCGAGCAGCGGATCAGGCGCATCGTGCTGGCGCCGAGCTACTTCGGCCGTCCGTACAACTCCCTCTCGAAGGTCCGCGACGTGCAGATGATCTGCTACCCCATCGCCGATTCGGCGCTGGGAGCGGCCGATCGAGTCGCGCCCCCGGCTGCGACGGTCCGACTGTACCGAGCCCTCGGCGACAGCAGCCGCCTGCGGATCCTGCGACTCCTGGCCGAGAGGGACCGCTACCTGACCGAGATCGCCAACGAGCTCGAGTTGAGCAAGCCGACCATCAAGCACCACCTTGCCCTGCTGCGAGCGGCCGGCCTGGTGACGCTCACCGACCAGGGCAACCTGACCTACTACAGCCTGCGCCACGACCGGGCCGAAGAAGCCGGCGTGGAGCTCAGGGCCTACCTGGCCCACTGACCCGGAGACATACGATGCTGAGCTCGACCAAGCTTGTGTTAGATACACAACTAACTGACGTTACTTCCTCTTCTAACTCTGGAGGATCCCAGAATGTGGTATGACATGCCTGAACAGAGGCTGGAGTATGTCAAGGGGAGGCAGTCGCAGCTGCGTTCGCAGGCCGCCGCCGAGCGTGCCGTCGCGCCCCGAGCGAAGGCTGCCGACCACGGCTTCACGGGTTTGCACCTTCGCGTCGGAACGCTCCTGATCGTGATCGGACGTACGCTCTACGAAGACGAGGTCCTCGCTCCGACCTACCGCTGAGCAACCGCCTCGAGGGAACACGGTGACCGGCGCCCTGGCCAGGTACCTGCGCAGCTTCACGGGATTCAGCCGTGACGCTCGCCTCTTCCTGCTGACCACGGTCGTCTTCGGCTCTGCCACCAGCCTGTACTGGCTCGACTTCAACCTCTACCTCGAGTCGATCGGCCAGGGCTCGCTGATGGGGCCGATACTGGCCACGTCGATGCTCGCGGGCGTCGCGGTAGCGCTCCCGGCCAGCGCACTCTCCGACCGATTCGGGCGGCGGAGGGTCATGGCCGTCGGGATCGCCCTGGTGGCTACAGCGCTGCTGGCGTTCCTGCCCGGGCGGGTCGAGCTGTTGTTCCTCGGCGCCGCGACGCTGGGCGCGGGCTCTCAGATCGTCGGCGTCGTGCAGATCCCCTTCATCGCCGAGCACACCCTGCCGCGTCAGCGCAACGAGTACTTCGCGGTCTGGTCGGCGCTGGGGTTCATCACCTCGGTTGTCTCGGCCATCGTCGGCGCCGCGGGCGCGACCGAGCTGGCGGCGCGCCTCGGTCTTGGGTCCGCTCAGGCGCCGTACCAGATCCTGCTGACGGGCGTGGCGATCCTGGGCATCCTGGCGCTCGGGACCGTCTACATGCTCACCAGCGATCGACCGGCAGGCAACCGCGAGAGAACCCCGCAGGGCAACAGATTCGGCCTGGTCCTCCTGGACCGCCGGCTCTTCTTCCGGCTCCTCCTGCCCGGCTTTCTGACTTCGTTGGGCGCCGGCCAGCTGATCCCGTTCCTCAACTACTTCGTCAAGACGAAGTTTGACCTCGACCTGACTTCGGTCAACAGCGTCTTCGCGCTGGCGAGCCTGGGGACGGCCATCGCAATCCTGGCGCAACCGGCCCTGGCGCGCCGCTTCGGCCGGATCGGATCGATCGTCCTGGTCCAGGGGGCGAGCATCCCGTTCCTGGTGGTATTGGGCTTCTCGCCGGTGTTGTGGACCGTCGTCGTGGCCCTGACCGTGCGGAACTCGCTGATGAACGCCGGCAGCCCCATCTTCGACGCCTTCGCCATGGGCCGGGTATCAGCCGCCGAGCGCGCCACGCTCGCCGCCGGGATGTCGCTGCTGTGGTCGCTCGGCTGGGTTATCGCGCCGCTCTACTACAGCGCGCTGCAGGCGACTCTCGGCTTCACCGCCGGCTTCGCCGTCGACTTCGTCACGATCATCGTCATCTACACGATCGCCACCGCGCTGCTGTGGACCTGGTTCCACGGCGATGATGCGCTTGCACGCGAGCTCAATGAGCCGGCGGAGATGCTCGCCGGGCCGATTCAGACCGAAGCTCCGGCCCTGCTGGAGCACGCCTGATCGGCGAACAAGGGCGGCTCGCCCGGCGGCAGTCCCTACCGCGCCGACAGGATTGTGTCTATCGCCGCGGCAACCGTCACGTAGTCGACGGAATCCAGGAGCTTTCCGTTCACCGCGACTGAAGGGGTCTCGTACACGCCGGCGGACTCGGCCGCGGCAGACTCAGCTTCCACGTCGGACGCGTGGGCGTTGCCAGCGACGCAGCCCTGGAAAGCGGTCATATCGAGCCCGGCGCGGCGGCCAATCTCCAGAAGGCGCCCCGTCGAATAGCTGCCACCGGCTTCCTGGCCCTGATTGGCGAAGAGCCAGTCCTGGAAGGGCCAGAACTTGCCCTGGTCGGCCGCACACGAGGCCGCGTTGGCCGCGTCGGCCGACTCGGTACCTCCCATGCTGGAATCGATCACTACGTAGTCCCGGACGATGACCTTGACCTTGCCCGACCTGACGTAGCTGTCGATGAGCTGGGGCATGACATCGGCGTTGAAGTCCAGGCAGGGCGGACACTGATAGTCGGCCCAGACTTCGACGGTCACCGGAGCGCTCGACGGGCCAAGGGTTCGGCCGTTGGTCGGAATGTCGGCGGGAGTGGTCAGGGACGGCGCGACGATGTCTCCCGGAGGGACCGACGGCCCCGCCTCCAGCCTGTTGACGGCAGGTGTCGCTCCGGCTCCCGCGGAACGACTTCCGCGGGCCACGACGACCAGGGCGCCGGCCGCGAGAATCAGAATGAGCCCTGCCGCCAGCAGGACCAGGGCGATGGCCGTGTTGTTCCTCCGTGTCGGGACGGGCGCATAGCCATAGCTGGTCTGGAAGGTCGGCTGCCATGCGTACCCGGGAGCCTGCGAGTAGTCCGGCGGCTGACCAGGGCCTGGGGTTGGGGGGCTGCCCCACGGCTGGCCGTAGCCTGGCGGCTGGCCGTAGGCCGGGTCTTGCGGGCTACCCCACGGCTGGCCGTAGGCCGGTGGCTGGCCGTAGGCCGGTGGCTGCGTGGCGTCGGTGGCCGGCGCTAACGTTGTCTGGTCCGCGACCGCGGCTTGCGGTTCCGACGCCGAATTGAGGGCCCGCCCGCACGCCAGACAGAAGCCGGCAAAGGCGGCGAGCTGCGCGCCGCAGAACGGACAGGTAGCCGGGATCTGGCTGGAAGCGTCGGTCATGGAGCGTTCCCTCGAATTCGGGGCCCCGCAAACGTCCCCGCCGCAGGTCGCAAGTGACAAGGTACTTGGCCTGCGCCGAGTCTAGCGATCCGGCGAAACCGGGGCATGCCGGCTGTGCTCCCGCCCGGCGATTGCCCGCTTAAGTCAGGAATTGGCCCCGGCGGTCGACCCGGCGAGGGCGGCCCGGCGGGCCGGGTCCGCCAGCAGGGTTCGGAAGAGCGGGTCGGCGCCGGCACGAACCGCCAGCTCGGGGCGCCATCGCCCGGCTTCGCTCAGCAGGTCGATCGCCTGGTCGTTGGCGCGGGCGGCGACGGCCAACGCAGCTCTGGCATAGGCGACGAACGGGTCGCGCAGGGCATGGCGGGGCAGGGTCTCGAGAGCGGCTCTCGCCTCCCCCACTCCTCCGAGCTGGATCTGGCATACAGCCAGCTCGGCCCGGGCGCGCGGGTCGCTGGGACGGGGCGCCGCGGAGTCGACCAGGAACTGCAGCGCAACCTGGGCGTTGCCGGCCATCCGCTCGACCAGCCCCATCGTCTCGTGGTAGGAAGGATGCCGCGGCTTGTCGGCGAGAGCCCGACGGATCTCGACCCTCGCCTCGTCGAAACGGCCCAGGTCGCACAGGATCAGTGCCCGCTGCTCGTGCATCGCGGCATCGCCGGGGGCACTCCCAATGAGTGCGTCGATATCGCGGAGAGCGAGGTCCTCCCGTCCGAGCGTGTACTCGAACATCGCCAGATACGACTGCAGTACTCGAGCGACGCTCGGGTTCGTAGCAGTCCGCAGAGATTCGGCGACCAGCGTGTAGCCATCGGCGTGGCGATTCGCGTCATAGAGCGCGGCAGCCTGCTGGATGGCAGCCCCGGCAGACGGCAGTCTCAGCAACGCCGCGAGATCGGCGTCGGCTTCGGAGGTTCGTCCGAGGCGCCGGCGGACGTAGGCAAGCCCCCGAAGGGCCCGCGCATCGACGGGGTTGGCTCGGGCGACTTTGTCGTAGCCCCATTCGGCGTCCGCGTAGCGACTCATCAGCCGCAGCGCGTCGGATGCGAGCAGGACCGGCACGGTCTCCGTAGGGTGATCCGCCATGGCCACCCGCGCGGCATGGAAGGCCTCCTCGTAGCGGCCCGCGACGAGGAGGTCATTCGGCGAACCGGCCGCCTTGACGCCCGACACCGCGGTCGCTCGCATAGTGGCCTGCAGAAACCGCCAGCCCGCGAAGAACCCGACCACGAAGGCCCAGTAGTAGAGGCCGGCAAGAATCAGGGCGACGAAGACGAGGCCCACGACGACCATTCCCACGATGCGGCCGGCCGTCTCCGCCGGGCGTCCGAGGACGATCGTCGTCAGCTCCGCGACGATCGCGCCGCCGTCGACGCCGGGGAACGGCAGCAGGTTGATCAGGCTCCAGCCCAGGTTCACCCACAGCAGGTCCTCGACGATCGGGTTCGTGGCCAGTCGCGGAGCGCCGAGCGCGGCCAGGCCCACGATCCCCCCGACGATCAGGCCCATCCCGGGTCCCGCGACCGCCACGAGGATGTGCTGCCGGGGCGTGACTCGTGTCCCGAAGGTCAGGCCTCCGCCGCCGTGCAGCACGATCGACGGCTTTACGCCGAAGTAGTCGAAGACCGCCGCGTGGCCCAGCTCGTGGAGCAGCACGGATCCGGTGACCACCGCCATCCACGCCGGCAACTCCTCGGGAGTACGCCACAGCGCGCCGAGGACCAGCATGATGACTATGAAGTCGATACCGATTGCGATCGGTACGTCGAGAAGCTTGAACCTCAGGGCCACGGTTTCCCCTTCTGCTAGCCGAACGAAATCGCGCCTCTGGGCTTGCCGGGCTCCGGCACCCACTCGCCGAGAGAAAGGACCTCGGCCAGTCCTGGTCTCAGATTTGGATCAAGCGCCTCGGCAGCCGCCACGGCCGTCTCGATCGCGGTAAGGCACAGGATGCCTTCCGCGGTGGCTGCGAGTCGAATCTCGGCTGCGTCGCGGACCGGGCCGGATTTGGGGGCCGGCGTGTTGACGACGAGCCTGACCGTGCCGCCGGCGATGAGGTCGAGGATGGGCACGCGGCCTTCCACGGCCTTCTCCCCGACCTTGGCCACGACCTGGGCCTCGTAGCCCAGCTTCGACAGCTCGGCGGCCGTGCCCGAGGTTGCGGCGAAACGGTAGCCGGCGCGGGCCAGGGCGCGGGCAACTCGCGGCAACTCGCCGTGATCGCGGTCCGCTATAGATATGAGTGCCAGGGCGCCGTCGGCGCCGGGGCGCGGCGGGATAAGCGCCGCTCCCTGCATCGCCTTGGCCAGCGCCACTCGCGGGTCCTTGTGAATGCCGATGACCTCGCCGGTCGACTGCATGCCGGGGCCGACGCTCGGGTCCACGCCGCGCAGCTTGGTCGTGGAGAAGGCCGGCGCCTTGACCGCGACGAGAGCCGGCGGCGCCAGCAGACCGTTCCCCCAGCCCATCTCCGCCAGCTTCTCGCCGAGCGCGATCCGGACCGCCAGCTTGACCATCGGCACCCCGGTGACCTTGCTCATGAACGGCACCGTGCGGCTGGCCCGCGGGTTCACTTCGATGAGGTACACGCCGTCGTCCCGGACGATGAACTGGGCGTTGACCAGACCGTGGACGTCGAGCGCCCGAACGATGCGGTCCATAGCCGCCACAATCAGCTCCTGGTCGGCCATCGAGATGTTCTGCGGCGGGAACATTCCCACCGAGTCGCCCGAGTGGACGCCAGCCCGTTCGATGTGCTCGAGCAGGCCCGGGATGAGGACCGTCTCGCCGTCGGCCACCGCGTCGATGTCAACCTCGACGCCTTCGAGGTAGCGATCGATCCGGACCGGCCGGTCGGGATCGACGACGGTCGCGCGGGCCAGCTGCTCGACCAGATCGGACGGCGAGTAGCTGAAGTCGATGGCCAGGCCGCCGATGACGAACGACGGCCGAACGATGACCGGATAGCCGATCTGCTCGGCCAGCGCCAGCGCCTCCTCGATCGAGCGGGCCATGCCGCCCTCAGGCTGTGGGATGCCGAGCGACTCGACGAGGTTGGCGAAGCGGATGCGGTCCTCAGCCTGGTCGATTGTCTCGAGGTTCGCGCCGAGGAGCGGGATGCCGGCCGCGGCGAGCGGCTCGGCCAGGTTTAGCGGGGTCTGGCCCCCGAACTGGACGAAGGCGCCGAGCATCGGCCGTCCCTCGGGCGACTCCGCCTCGACGACGGAGCGCACACTCTCCGGGTCGAGCGGCTCGAAGTACAGGCGCGAGCTGGCGTCGAAGTCCGTGGAGACGGTCTCCGGGTTGGAGTTGATCATCACCGCCTGCCAGCCCCGATCGCGCAACTCGGCCGCGGCCTGGACGGCGCAGTAGTCGAACTCAATCCCCTGTCCTATCCGGACCGGCCCGGACCCGATAACCAGCGCCGCGGGGCGCTCGACGGGCGGCAGCTCCGGCTCGGAGCCACTTGCGGCGTACGTGGCGTAGAAGTAGGGCGTCTCGGCGGCGAATTCAGCGGCGCACGTGTCCACCATGGCGTAGCCGGGAACCAGGCCGAGTTCCATGCGCGCCAGGCGGATCGCCTCGGCATCGACACCGGCCATCTGTGCCAGCTCGCGGTCGCCGAAACCGGCGCGCTTGACCGTCGCCAGAAGTTCGGCCGCTTCTTCGTCCGTCGCGTCGGCGATGCGGGCGCCGGCCTTGCGCACGTCGCGTTCGAGGGCTATCGCCCGCTCGAACTCCCACAGGAACCAGGCGCTGATCCCGGTCACGCCGCGGATCCGTTCCGCCGGCATGCCGCGGCGCAGCAATGCCAGGATCCGCCACAGCCGCGAGTCGGACGGGGCCAGGAACCGCTTCAGGACGATCGGATAGGCGGCCCGTTCGGCGTGCCGGCGGGCCTCGCACAGCAAACCGCTCGAGTCGACGGTCACGAACGGCTGCTCGACCTCGGGCTCCATCAGGTAGTCGAGCGTGGCCGCCCAGCCGGCGTTCTCGGCCAGGAAGCCGGCGCCGGCCTGTTCGAGCGCCCGCAGGGCCTTGTTCAGGGCCGAGCCGAAGGTTCGGTCGATGGCCATGACCTCGCCGGTTGCCTTCATCTGGCTTCCGAGCGTTCGGTCGGCCTTGGGAAACTTGTCGAACGGGAAGCGCGGCAGCTTGACGACGACGTAGTCCAGGGCCGGCTCGAAGGCGGCGACCGTTGTCCCGGTCACGACGTTGGGGATCTCCGCCAGGCGGCGACCCGCGGCGATCTGGGCCGCGACGCGCGCGATCGGGTAGCCGGTGGCCTTGCTCGCCAGGGCCGAGCTTCGGCTGACGCGCGGGTTGACCTCGATGACCGCGTAGTCGGTGTAGTCGGGGCTCAGGGCGAATTGCACGTTGCAGCCGCCCTCGACGCCGAGGGCCCGGATGATCGAGAGGGCGGCGCTTCGCAGGCGCTGGTGGACCGGGTCCGGCAGGGTCTGGACGGGCGCGACCACGATCGAGTCGCCGGTGTGGACGCCCAGCGGGTCCACGTTTTCCATCGAGCAGACGGCGATGCAGGTGTCGTCCGCGTCGCGCATGACCTCGTATTCGATCTCCTGCCAGCCGACCAGGCAGC